>JACCDW010235971.1_pt1 | contig 49934 bp, 49 predicted proteins | sample 7449781 | NCBI WGS metagenome assembly JACCDW01 (sample SAMN15323449, study PRJNA562643) | freshwater metagenome | isolation source: river surface water | place: USA:Blue River Watershed | collected 2017-08-18
ATGTTGGTTAGGGTTAGTCACAAACTAGTTAATGATTACTACACTCGCACCGTTGGCAATCGCGCGAACGGCGTCTTCGTCGTCCGCCTCGAGACACCCCATGCGCGTGCTTTGCATATGAATATGACCATAGGCATCCGGCAGCGGGGCTAGCCAGACGGTACGGCTCGGGTGATACACCGTACCGGGAAACAACGGCTCCAGTGCCCATTCCTGTTGGTCGGCATAGCGCAGCAAGGCGTGGGTCGATGTATACCAAATCACCAAGTCGTCGCCGCAGTCGTATGTGATTGTTGGCGGAAACCCTTGCATCACATACCTTGGCGAATCCACGGAGAACTCGGGTTCGGTCGGGTCCTCGGGGCACAAGGTCAGATATCCGTTTCCGCTTGTCCAGCCTTCCCGCGTGCGGGACATGTACATGATAAACTTGATGTCGAACCAAGGTTCGTCGACTTTGCCGAGACGACGCACATGGTCGACGCCATACCACCGCCGAACGTCCACCATCGCTGCGCCGGTTCGTTCGCACTCGTCGCGTATATAGTACAACAGCGAATCCATAATGATTAACGCAAACTACATTCACATCCCTTCGCCAACGCGCGAACCGCGTCTTCATCTTCGGGTCGTATCCATCCCATGCGGGAGCTATACATACATACTTCGCCGTCCGCATCCGGCAATGGCGCCAGCCAGATATCGCTGGTGGGATGGTAGACCGTCCCTGGAAACAACGAGCGGAGTTTCCAGCCGTGTCGATTCGCATATTGCGTCAGGGTCTGTGGCGAGCGATACCAAATCACCCATGGCTCAGCAATGCACAATGCGATATTTGTGCGATTCGTACACCTGGATACGATCGCGTAATTGTTTTCTAGCCACAAAGTCGTCATCGACCAAATCCCACACCTCGGGTTTGTCGGTCTCGCGGATTTTCCGCTGGTTGCGACCCGTGGCTTGCGTGGTCACGTTTTCCGCCTTTTGCGACGAGAGGAAGATCATGTAGCGACAATTTTCCAAGTCAAGGGCTTTGTTGGCCTTCTGATAGGTGCCAAACACCCACTGTTTGCGCAGCGCGAGCTCGTTGTGGCTTCGTTCATGGGCGCTTGTTGCCCCGCCATAGAGTCGCCCGCAGGTCGGAGCCCACGGCTCGGCTTCCACCCGCTGTTGAATCAGGTCGAGCAGGCGACAACTGGTGGCCAGCAAACACGCCTGGTTGGTTCCTTCGTAGATCACCGGTCGGTCGGCACACACCCACCGCCCGGCGCCATTCGCGCATTCACAGGGCGATTTCCATGCAACCCGTCGTGACTCCGGTTGTTTCACACAGGCTTCGCATAGCATATGGTTGCAACCGAGCATGGTGAGACACCAGGCCTGACGCTCTTGTTTGCGAAGATTGCCGGTGTCGTGAATACTGTATCCCTGGCACCGCACACAGATCCCATGCACCCGTTGTCCGTAAATCCAAGGATCGTTGTCTGCCTCATCCCGTTCCGCATCTGAACCCGCGTCCGATGTCACCTCGTCTTCCTCCAACAGCACGCTTTGATCGTCGTCCGATGGGTCGTCGATCTTCTCCACCATCGGTCGTTTGCGCATCATTCGCTGAAAGAGATTCGCGACTCCTCCGTTCGGGGCCACGGATCCGTCTTCGTCCTCCAGTTCCTCATCGCGGGCTGCGCCCGCCGGGGTTGTAGGGGTGCAACCCCTACTGAGGTTCCGAAGGATGTCGAGGATGGCGTCGATGCGATTGGGGTCGAGTTCGAGGGTTTCGCGGTACTTGAAGAAGTTGTGGACGCCGATGGCATTGAGTTGGGCGCGCAGGGCGGGACGGAGTTTGGGCAGTCGTACGACGCGGACAGTTACCTGGGAAGATTCGCGGCGCGGGATGTAGACGAGCGGCGCGCCGAGCCAGTCTTCGAGCAGGGAATGGAGCGCGTCGGGTCGGGGCAGGGTGGCGGTGACGCCGATCATGATGGGGGTGTTGATTTGGAAGAAGACTTGGGAGTATTTGGGACTGGGCACGGTATGGACTTCGTCGTAGATGATGGTGCCGACGCGGTCGAAGAATCCGTCGGCGAAGGGCCGTTTGCAGAGGGACTGGACTTTGCCGACGAGGATGTCGTACCGATCCCAGATATCAGCGCCGTCGGTGGACCGCAGTCGACCGATGCGGAGACCAGGATAGAGTTTCTTGCCGTTGGCGATTTGCTGGCTTTCGTTGCTGTCCTGGTCGAGCACGATCAGCGTTTTGCGGCCGTAGTGGACGGCGAGCCAGAAGAAGATCAAGGATTTGCCGAACCCGCACCAGAGCACCAAGAGCGCGCCGGCAAAGCCGCGGGTGGCCAGCTGGGCATCGATTTGACGCACGACGTGGTCCACGACGACTTGTTGGGCGGGTAGAAACGGTTTGAAGCGATAGGGGGGATAGACGACGTCGCGATCGCCAGGATGTAGACGGGCAAGTCGCGGAGGTCCGAACCATTGGTAGCCGCGTTCGCGGGGTAGATAGATCAACGTCTCGCTGCGCGTTGCGTCGACACAGGCGCGGATCTCCGGCTGCCACCCGTGCCGGATTTGGTGCGAGGTGGCCAGGAGGGGTTTGTAGAGCGAGGAGAGGGGCAGCCAGTGCTGCATACTTTGCCGATCCACGGCGTATCCGTGGTCGCTGAGCATGGTCAGTCGCGGCTGGGGCGCAGACGACGGCCATGCCGGTGCGTCTGGTTGTGGCACGAGTCGTCCCTGTGCGTCGGTGAGGGGATAGGCGGGCGGGTCGATGAGACGGGGATCATAGAGGGTTTCCCGTCCACGGCACTCGATCGTTTGCATGGCAATGCTTGTCAGAAAGACAAGACCATGTCTTCGGATTCGTTTCTCCCTGTGTGGTATTGGCAACACGACCAATGGCGCGAACTACCTCAGGTGCCGGGCCATTTGGGCCTGGACGTCGACGTCTGGCTGCGCCAATTGGACGAGCGACTCGGCCCCGTGTATGTGTTTTGGCAGCACCGGCGCGGCAGTGTGCACAGCCTGGCGCAACATCCGCGCGAGGAAGACTATGTGCAGGGCACCCAGCGGCCGGCCATGTGGTACTGGCCATTGTGGACCCAGGTGCAGGACCCTACCTATCCGACCCATCCGCGGTTTTTCGCGGCGGGAAGAACTCCGCCCAAAGCCATCCGCAATTCGCGGCGACTGATTGATCACGTGCATGTACATGCGGGAGCAGTACGGTTTTTCGCCATGTCCTGGAAAGATGTGTTGCGATGGTTAGAACTCGCGGGGGTGGCCCGCGCAGAATGTGAAACGATAGCATATCAATATTACGGAATGAGCGCCGTGGTAGCGGGCGCCGCAAGACTACCTCCTCCACTCACAGATCGGTCGGTCGGAGGGATCCACCCGACAGCCGTGTGGATAGAGGAAACGTGGGGGGATGGGTGGGACTGGCAGCAGTATCTGGCCGCCCATCCGACGTGTTGGGGCGGCATCTATCGTCGTTCGGCGCGATGTCTGGATTGGGTGCATCGCCGGCATGATGCGATTCCGCGGGTGACGCAATTGGGAGACTGGGTATATTGGGCGCGCAGTCTGGACGATCGGTTTCCGCGATGGATGTTGTGGCAGGACAGTCGAGGCACGGCCGTGGAAGTCTGGGGCTGGGATGCGGGCGGCTCGGTGACGCGATGGCGACGTCTGTTGGTGCAGGAGACGCCGACCTATACGCGTTGTGTGGGGATCGAAGGCTGGGTGGATGATTTCACGCGGCAATGGCGATGGTGGTGGGGGGAACAGGTGTTGCGGCCAGTGTGGACGCCCCAGACCATGTCGGGCGCCGGTGCGGATCATGTGATGGATACCCTCGGGGAATGGCAGACGCGGTATAGTTTGCATGTGGTTCCGAGATCGGAATGGTTGCAGGTTCCAGCTGGAGTGTCATGGCCGGAGGTGGCGCGGCAATGGGTATGGTGGAAACGCGGCGAGGACGATCGGCGGTGGCGAACCCACATGCATTGGGACATGAGTCGAACCTACGAGCCGCCCGCATGGATTGCATCGACGGATCGATGGCTCATGGTGCCGGCACAGTTCGCGGCCGGCGACGAAGACGAGGAGGAAGAGCGACTGCAAACGCGGTGGTATAGTCGGGTGGCCGGCTATCCGGACTTGGTGCACATTACTTGGCAGGTGCATGCGGTTGTGATTGATATCGTTCCAGGCGCGGCAGGCGAAGCTGGATAGGCGAGGATTGTCGCGGACCAAGGACGTTGCGGGGTTTGCGTTGACCCTGAGCCTGGAGATGGGCGGCGATGGAAGGCGAGGAGGGGGGTTGGTAGGAGAGTCGGCGAGTGAATTCATGGTATTCGCCGCGGGCCAGACCGTGGGCGGTAGCGAGTGTGTCGTGGGGTTTGGTTACGAAGGTGAATTGGGCTTTGCGCAATTCGCGCATGGAGGAATCATAGGACGGATTCACGGGGAGACTGGGTATGGGCATGAAAGGCACAAGCGGTCGATCACCAAAGGTGCGTGCGGCCCGTCGGTCGCGGAGATCCAGGTCGCGTTGATCGAGTTCGGAACGATTCGTAGACTTGGATAGCAAAGTAAACATTTTACGCGGTTGCGTCTTTTTCCAACGATGTCCGTTACGGCAAAAGCAGCCACCGACGATCTGACAACCGAGTTACAATCACGCGAAACAAGCGTCACTGCCAAATCAACTCCGGCAATTACCTTGGCCGGCCTGATTCAAAACATTCATGAGAAATACTATGACCGGAAGGACGAAGCCGAGATCAAGCGGCAATGGCATTATTTGGTATCGCAATTTCCGTTTGGGTATGCGACGGGATCTTCCGACACTGCGCCGATGCCCGCCGTGAAAGGAGACAACGCCGAGGAAAGCTGGAAAAAATTGAGTGTGAATTTGTTGACAGATAACCCGCACGACGCTGACATCCAGCTACGCCGCACCGTGCTCTACATGCTCGCCCATTGGATTCGAATGAACGTGATTGTGTTGGTGCATAACTCCGAATCCCCGCATGTACCCTACCTGGTGTTGGTGGATATTGTCTACCCATATCGATATCGCACGACGTTTTGCGACAAATGGGGAATCATTGACTTCGGGACTGCTGTGAAGGGAACAACATGGCTGCTGGATACATTGAAAAAAGTCGATGAGGCGTCGAAAGTGCATGGGGCGTCGCGCCCGTCGTTGGCCAGTCTTGTGCACGCGACGGATCATTTGCGCGTATCGACGGGGATTTTCAGCACCAAGTTGCTGACCCATCCGACCTTGACACATCAGAACAACACCGCATTTGTGTTGCGACGCGTGCAAAACAAAGACGAAGCGCGCCAGACATTCAGGCAGTTTTTCGATGACCAGTATAAAAAACTCAAAAACCACAAGGCGACCGACTTTGCGGATTTCCCACCGGCTGCGTCGCCCACGCAATTTATGTTGTTCATGAATGAAAATGTGGAATGGGTACCTACCGTACTGGAACATGTGACGGTGATGGATGAAATGGTGAATCGGTCCATGTTCTGGATCAACGTGAGTATCGTGAAAGATCGACTCGTCGATGCCGAAAACAATTCTTTTATTAAGTCGGCGAAAGATATGTTTAATGATATGCATTTGGTGATTGAATACGCGCGCTTCGTACACGCGTGGAGCATCATTTCAGTATTTAAAAACCGACCAGAAGTCGTTACATACATCCAATCCAAAATGGCAAAATCCACTGTTAGCATGGATGAAACACGACTCGCCTTCGCAATGGGTGACGGCATTGATGCCAAATACGTACCTTCCGTGAACGATGGCATTCATTGGACATGCACGGATCTGCAACACAAACCAATCACCATCTCATCAACCAGTAGCAGCTATAAAGAAGTCAACAAAGCGTTGTCGCCTTATTTTCGAATCCTATTGTGGTTGTCTACCAAAGAGGCCCATGGAAGGTTCTACGTTCAACAAAAAGTACTCATCGACAGCATTTGTGCAAAACACACAGAAAACAACAATCAAGCGTCGCCAATCACCGACGAGAAAATTGTGAAAACCATCATAGCTACCAGCAACGTTCCACACTTTTACAAAGAAGTCACCGCGCAACCAGAACCGACGAATCCTGAAGTAACTGTCGATAACCCATTGACATCCGCGTTTCCCGATACAATGTTGGTAGACCCGGACAAACAAACATTTTTCAACTACGTTAAAACCTTATTTAATGCTGTAATGAACGGTATGGATTCGGTCATTAAAGATAACGTCGCGGCGAGTATATATGACGACGCGTCAGATAGTTAACGTGAATTCCCGGGCGACCGCGTCGAAAGCCAGGCCGTGAATATCCACAATCTGACCTCCCTGACAATGCACGTCTTTGCTGCGCTGCAATTTCTTGGAATGCAACCACGTGGCCAATTGATCGTGCACATCGGCCTGTTCCGTGTCGCTCAGTCCATACTTGATCGACAATACCTGGGTCACATATTCTTGCAACTTCGTCTTCTTCATTTCGTGCGGCATGGTGTGCCACGCCTCGCGTTCCCCGGCCAACAACGCACGCTCACGCAACATTTGCTTGTAATGCTCAAACTGCGGCGGCAGCATCGGATACATGGAGGCGCGTCCATTCTTCACAATCGGCAACGGCGTGTTTGTCGTGATGACCTTGCCCCCCACCCCGAATCGCCGAATCGTGTCCGTCGGCACATTTTCCACCGTCAAATTCGTCATTCACAGAAAAAAGGGATATGCAGCGCCGTCAAGATCCCGCGCAACAGTTACTTAACCACGCTCGGCGTGATCACGCGACCTTCAACTACTACTATCGCGCGCCCGTCCTGGCCCATTTCCAGCCCTTCGATGATATGCCCACCGGCGCACGCGTGTTGCATCCCGGTTATTTATCCCGGAACTCCACCGATTTGAGTTTTGATATGCGCATGGGGGTGCGATACAGCAGTCTGCGCTCCCTGGGGGATACCTCCAACTGGACCGAGGAAGACTGGTTGTTACAGAGCCAGACGTTGCCCACCGACCCGCTACAACGCGTCCAGTGGGATTCCAATATCCGACAACGATCCATGTTCACCCCCGCGCCCAAAATGCAGTATCCCAAGGTGCGTCCCGCGCCGACCGCGACTCGATTTTTGTAATGATGTTCATTTTCAAATTGCACCATGCTAGTCATTCGCCAATCTTCGTGCCAGCGCGACGGCCAACCCCCTCGCGTAGAGCGCGTTCCGTACCCCTTCACCGCTCCTCCGACTCCTCACCCGCCGCCACAGGCAACCCCGCTCGAAGATATTCAGCGGGGCGATGTACTTGCCACCGTCGCGCGCTGGCACAAACAAGACAAACACCAATTGGCGCATTTTGTCGCCACCTTGCAAATGCCCGAAGTTGAGCGCGATCGATTACTGCAATACATCGACCAATCTGCGCTGCCTCCCACGTTGTTGCCAAACCGCCAACGAATCGTCAAACTTCCCGCTCCGGCCGATCGGTGTGTCGCGCGGTTGGAAAGCGGCGCACAATGCTACAAACCCCGCGTGGCATCGTCAACTTGTTGTGGAACACATCGCGACTTTTTGCCGTTTGGAACGGTGGATGCTTCGCTCCCGACCAAAACCGCCATGCACGTGCAAAACCACCTGGGGATTTCCCTGATGGTCGATGCTCATCGCGGCGTCGTCTACAATGCCCGCGATGTATTGATGCAACTGCCCGCGCCACGCACCGTGGGTACCTATTGTTTCGTCGAACACGCCGCACAAAAAGAAGAAGTGTTTCCTTTTGTCATTGCACCAGAATCTGACGACGACGAATGAAGACCCGACGTCGTACCCATCTATTGCTCGGATTGGACGACATGCACGTCACCTACATCCAAAGTCTCGCGCTGCGCTCATCGCACGTGTTTTCGATCGATGCGCATTTCCAGGAAGACGTCGCGCAATGGGAAGACCTGTGGAGCAAACTGGAACATTTCCTCAAACTGCACATGGACGAGCCGCGCTGGATCCTCATCAGTCACGCGGAAGCCCTCGCCGAGTCTGCCCAAGCCCGACTGCGCGCGTTGATGGAGATCCCGCATTCTTCCGAAGTCAACTGGGTGGCTCAATGCGTCGACGTGCATTGGATGATGGATGCATTGAAATCAAGATTTTCGACAACAATTAATCATTAACTGCTCTATTCCGCAGCTTCTTCTTCCGCAGGCGCCACTGGCGCTTTGCGTGTAAAAATATGACTAGTCAACAACACATTCACATTGAACCCGGTGAATGGACGGTCGCCCAATTTGGCCTTGATCGCTTCTTCGCCGCCAAATACCTTGCCAATGTTGCTGTCGTAGCGCAAGGTTTTTCCGTTTGGCACTGGGTTGCCATCGCTGTCCAGCACGGGATTGCCGTTGGCATCGAGCTTGGGCAATTTGCTGGCTGGACCCTCTTCGGCGATCTTGCGGAACACCAAGGTGTTGACCTCACCGCGCGGACGCAGCGTCTCGGGATCACTAATGCCCAAATAGTTGGCCAATGCCTCGCTGATCACACAAAATCCGCCCACATTGCGCTTCTTCTTTTCCACCGCTGCGTCATCCTTGGCCGCGGCCGAGCGACGTCGACGTCCGCCGCCGCCATTCAATTCGGTTTCCAACTTGGCAATCTTGGTGTTCAACACGGAATGCTCGGAGGTGGCCTTCTTGATGACTTTGCGGAGCGCGCTCAACCCGGTCTTCACATCTTTCAAGTTGTCCACATTGGCATTCACCACTTCGTCGACATAATTCAAGACGGCCTCTTGGGTCATGTCGGCAAACGGATTAGCCGCTTTGGCTTTCGGGGCAGCAGCCGGCGTTGTGGCGGCAGCTTCCGTTTCCGAAGCAGCAACAGGTTCAGCGGCGGCAGCAGGAGGTTGTTCTTCGTCGTCGGCGGCAGCCGCGGCGGTGGCCTTTTTAGTGCGCTTCTTTTTCGTGGTGGTTTCCGCGGCGGCGGCGGAGACGGGTTCCGCGGCGGCGGCAGTTGTTGTGGAAGCAGAACTAGCAGCAGGAGTAGTAGCAGAAGATTTCTTTGCAGGTGCCATGGTTTGTTATACCCGGTGTTTACGACATCGCGGGTCGAGGAAAATAGTTTCTTTGACAGAATGGTCCTTCTCCGGTACAATGTTCACGACGCATTTGGCCCGTTCGCCGTCATAGATAGGTTCGGTGCACCCAATGTGCGGCTGACTGGAACTGGGCTTGGCGCACCGGGCGCGCAGGTGCTCGTACCGGTCGCGGACCTGGTCGTAGGTAAGTCGAATAGGTTTGCCGGTCATGCGGTTCACCACATTGTGCAAGTGATAGACGTACCGCGAGAAGCTGTCGCGCGACGCGAAATGTTTCAGCAATGGCGGGTGCTGCTTCAGGTTGCGGGCCAGGTTGTTGCGACACACCCCGCATGGCAAGACATGCTGCAGCCCCAACACAAAGTCGCGGTAGTGGTGTTTCTGTTCGGTCGTGGGCTCCACGGGATAGTTGAAGGAAATGGTGTGCAAGACGTGCCACAACGGCGGGCCCCAGACTGTGGTCAGAAACCCGTTGTTGCTGTGAAATTCAGCGGTGCCAAAGACCGATTTGCGACGCGTAGTCGAAAACGCAGACCGGCGACGAGTCGTAGCAGACATTTTTGTTTATCTAGCCGGTGCGGCGGGAGCAGCACCGGCGGGTCCAGTCGAAGGTCCCAGACGCGGATTGAATGACGCATTGCTGCCTTGCACGCGATGTTGCCAGTTGGAGATCTCTACCGATTCGGGGATCTGCCACAAGTTGAGATTGCGAACCTGCACGTGGCCGCGACCGTTCATGTACGGACCGTGCCAGTGGGAAATTCCCGTCTGTCCACGATTGAGTCCGGCTTTGCGTTCACCGCCGGCATCGCGAGTGATGTATTCGCGGATTTTACGCACGCGTTTGGTGGTGGTGGTCGACATGGAGGGGAAAGCGCGCTTTTTCTACACTCTACACATTTTTAATTTTTACCGCGACGACGTCTGCGAATCAGGGGCTGTTGCTGCAGATCTTCCGGCCGAATGGCCTGTAGCGACAACAACCATTCCCATTGAAACAATTCGTCGGCCGCACACATGGGTTTCCGCGCATACCGCAACCAGACGCGGATGGGGATGTTGCGCACATACAACATACGGGCAAGTTGCCGAAGACTCAGACGCGACGATGATGCGGTCGTGGGCCATGTGGGCAGGGCTTCCCCGCGCCGTTCGAGCAGGCGCACCGTGACAAACGGGATGGGCGGCAGCAATATGCAGCTACAGGCGATCCACTCAATGGCCATGGGCGGCCAGCAACTGTTCTGGAACTGGTGCAGCGATTGCCACAACACATGCGGCAAACATTCCAGATGCAGCAAGAGCACCCGCGTAATGTGGTGCGTCACCAAGAAGCGATAGACCGCCCGCAGTTCCGCCAAGGTCGTGAGAAAATAGGCATCCAGTTTCAGAAACGGTGCGCCCAGCTCCGTGAACAGCCAGCCGGTGACCGCCGTCAGCTGGTCTTGTCGAAACAGCGGATCGTCGGTGGGGCTCCAGTGACTGTACCCGGCCACGGCCCAGCCGTGGTGCTGCACAATGTCCGAATAGTCGGTCGGAGAAAACTGCGGTCGAACATACAAGGAAAACGGCATGACGACTGCGTACCTGCACAAAAAGTCCGACGGTTCCTGGGAAGCGTTTGTCGAAAGCAGCGAAGCGAAACAACAGTTTCTGCAATCGTTCGCCGACGCCTTGATGCACACCGTGGTTTCTTTTCCCGCCGCACCCGCCCACGCGGCAAACAAATCCGCACCACATCTCCAAGTACAGCCCGACGCCACCACCAACACCCACGGAAACATTGTGGTGACCACCGAATTCATCAAAGGAGGCGGGCCTTCTAAGCGTCGGTTTGCGCCATCAAGATTGCGTACGCTTCGTGGACGGTATCGGACCCGCAGACTTGGTGTATGACCCGTGTGATGTGCTCGTTGCTCGTGAGTCCTTGCGCCCATTGCGGCGGGTGATCAGCATCGGGGCAAAACAACTGCAACATAAACTTGAAACACTGCGATTTCGATTTCCAACTACTCTTCAAGTCGTTCAGATGCCAGCACTGGAATTGCAGCGCCGCATCTAGCACGCGACGACGGACCAGCGCGGCCAGCCCGCCATCCTTCTCTTGCCGCTGCGGGGTGTCGATCCAGTAGAAGTAGTACCACAACACCCATTGGATGTGGCACGTCGACACCTTGCTGGTGGCCAACTCCACATGGCTGATCTTACATAGCTCCGTCAGTACCGGCAGAATTTGACTGTTCGTCACCAGTCGCGCTTTCTCCAACTTCGCCTGTTTCTCGATCACTTGTTCATGGTAATCCATCATCCACTGCATCCAACGCGTCGCCGCCTCGTTGTCACACAGTTCCACCGCGGCCATCAGTTCATTCATCGCGATGCGAAAGTAGGAAAAGTAGACGGATCCCGGCGGAACACCTGCCTGCATAAACAAGGTATCCACCGGCTGGATGTCGCCCACCAAGCCCAGCCGGGTCGATGGATACGGCATGTCGTGCAACGAGACGTCACGCTCCGGACAGGTGCGAAGTACCACCAACGACGGACCGTCCAGTCGCGGCGACCAGCTCAGCACCAACATGACTTCGGCCACGAGACGTCGAAAGCCGTCGTGGTTACGCAGCTCGCGACATTCTTTTTTGCGCGTGTAGCAACTGCGCATCTGTTCGCGCCAATGCTGGTATTTGTCGTATTGCGCGGTCAGGTATTCCATAAACAGGGGATTCAATCCGTGGATGAAGTCGAGGTAAAACTCCCAGGCCCACACGAATAACTTGTCTTCGTGCATGCTCGCAACCATGTCCGCGCTCGTCAGTAGCAACTCGTCGATCTGTCGGTGGAACGTCTCATGCTTCCACGCGGTGTGGCAATGTTGCAGCGCCTTTCCGCGAAAGGTGCAGCCGGAGTAGACGTCGGAGGCATATCGGTCCTCGATAAGCATGCGCGTTTTATTTCGGAGACGGACGCCACCGCGACCGATCCCTCCGGACGAGGACAGTGCCAGCCCAGAAAGTTCTTTTCACACCGCAGAAAGCGACTCGGAACCAAGCCGTGCACGTGGCGGGCCAGGTACCGATACAGCCGAAATCCCGGGTAACGTATCTCGTTGGTCTCCGTGCGATGGAACGTGCCTCCGAAATCGTCCACCATCCAGCGCTCAATCAGCGCCAGCGATGCCGGAAAATGCTGTGTCATTGCTTCATTCATCTGTGTCATCAACTCGTTGAACAACCGTGCCAGGTCGAAGGAACGATTGTAGCCCACCAACGGCGCGCGCGGGTCGTAATACGGATCCATGTTCCATTGTCCCGCCGCCTCGCCCTCCCGCACCATCGAATAGTCGTCGCCCGCAACCCATCGGTCCTTCCATCGAAAACACGATCGGCCGAAATCCACCAACGCCACCCGCCAACCATGCAGCGGTACTCGGAACCACTCATCCTCGCACTCATACCATCCATACGTCTCCTCGCTTCGCACCAACATCACATTCCCCGCATGCAAGTCGCCGTGCACAAACTGGATCGCTTCTTGGTATGCCGCGAGCACAAAGGCCAACTGAAACAGGATCGACTGCAACGCCCCGTCGTCTTCCGCCCGCAACCGCGGGAGCAACACCCAGTCGGCGAGTGTAATGTCCGCGCGCTGCAAGTGCAGCCGCAAGACCGGCATGTTGGCAATGTGCAGATATTGGTCCGGCAACGCCGCCGTTCGCTGCAATCGGCTGATGTTCCACTGGATCCACGGACCCGTCGACGCGTCGTCGTAGTTCTGCTCAAACACATTCGAATTGTGCGTACTGTCTTCCGGCCGCGACTCCTCGACCGACGACAACGTGGGGTAAACCCCACACCCCTCGCTCGCTGCGCTCGCTCTTCGGTTCGGGGACGTGGCAAGACCAGACAGATAGAACGGCACTTCGGACGAGGTAGGTGATTCGACCGGGAACGGCACTTCGGACGAGGTAGGTGATGCGACCGGGAGCAACAACTCGAACGGATTCGGCGAATCGAACGGCAGTTCTGACGAATCGGCGGCAGGCGGGTCGATCTCTGCCCACTCGCGTTTCATACCGACTATCCGCGGCAACGGATCGATCGTCTCGTTATCGAACTCACAATCCAGCCATTCCATCGGCTCGGTCCATTTATTGTCGTCGCTCCAATTCGGCCACTCGGCTCGAAATTCCTTCTCCAACACCTGTCGACTGTCCGGCGATACATAGAAACAGTTCGGGTACGCCTGGATCATGTCTCCGTAGCGATACCAATCCACGGATTGCAGGATCTGCAAATGATTCACCTGCGTCCCAAAGGTGGCGGAATAACACACGAGCTGGTGTGGGAAGTGCGTCAGGGTAGACACCCAGCGCAACATATGCCAGGCGACGTATTCCACATAGGCGCGGTTGTAGAGCGAATGCAGCTCCCTTTCATACCGACATTCCGGAAACACCGGCGAGTCATCAAACGCCATATTCGACGGCCGCAACACCTCGATTGGAAAGATAGACGCGTCTGCCGAATCCGGCGACACATGTAGATCGTAGTGGCCCTCCATCAACAACAGCCATTTCACCAACGCGATGGATTTGGAAAAGGTGTCCGGCGCGGGAGATACCGGCGGCAACGATGGAACTTCATAATGTTGCAAAATCCAGTCTGCCGGGCTAGACTCGCGCAAGATTTCCGAGGATGATTCAAACCACATGCTTGCTTTCTACTTCGCCCGCCCAAACGTTCGTGTGCATCACAACGCAAAAAAGACAAATGCCCCCACGTCCCAAAACCCACGGAGGTTGCGAATGTGACATTGCCCAAAAAGCCGCCGGCATGGTAGTGCGCCCTGTGCGCGTCCGCAAGAAACGCGTCCGCTATACAAAAACGTAATGGCACTTTCGTGGATCTTCGGACTGAAATGGTTCTCCGCCTTTCTCATGGTCTTTCTGGCCGCGCTCTGGTTCGGCACTCCCCGCATCCACCAACGAGTCTTGGTGATCGACAACACCTCGCCCGGGCTCTCGCCTTCCACCCACTCCGCCATGGCCACCTACGACCTGGCCGATCCGTTTGAACGCACCTTGCAAAAGATCCAAGCCAACGTCTTGCTGTCGCTGAAGGATCAATACCCCGACGTCGAGGTCGCCGCAAACACAGGCACGTCGCGCCCCGCACCGCCGGTGCAAGCCGATCCGCGAATCTTGATGCGCGCCATGCACCACGTCTCCTTGCTGGACAATACCTTGAAAGACCCCCCCCTCATCCATTTGCAGCGGCTCATTGATACCCAATCGGAAAAAGCATCCGACCGGGTGGTGCGGGCACTCGGCATGCAGACGGTTCCGTCGATCTTGACCTAAAACAAAAAACGATGGAAGCCATTCAGCAAATCGGAGGCGACATCTACAACTACGGCGCCCAAGCGGCCAACACGGCCGGCACCTATGTGAATGACTATACCACGGCGGCCAATGAACCGCAACCAGCCATATCCAACAACACCATCGCCGGCAGTTTTGCCGCGTTGATCGACTCGACGTCGTGGACCGCCTATCTTACCTTTTTGCTGTTCGTCACCGTCGTGATGTATTTACTGCTCTACCTCACGATCTACGGCATCGGCTATTTTCGCGTGGCGAGACAAGCGCCGTGGCTGATTTCCGGAACCTTGCCTGGAACCACCACGGTCACCGTGGTGCAACATCCATACCAGAACCCGACCAAGTTCATCGCGCGGTCCGACGACGATCCCAACGGGATGAGTTTTACGTACTCGTGGTGGCTGCAAGTGGACGCGCCGAGAGATACCAGCGGCACCGTTTTCTACCCCGTCTTTCTGAAAGGACGACTGGAAACCTTGCCGAAAGATGGCAAGAAAATCGCCGAAGACAATGCGCCCGGCGTGTATGTAGTCGGGGGCACGCAGGACGCGTCGTTGAATCTCTATTTCGACGCGGAAGGCAACGAAGACAAGACCCAGCCGCGGGTGGTGCTGAAACACATCCCGCTGCGCAAATGGATGCATGTCGTGCTCCGACTCCAAAACACGGCCATGGACGTTTATGTGAACGGCACGATTGCCCAGCGTGTCGTCTTTGCGAACGTGCCCAAACAAAACGATTTTGATCTACATGTCTGTCCCAATGGCGGCTTTGCGGGCTCCATTGCCGATCTGCGGTACTATCCCTCGGCCCTGTCGGCATTCGCCATCCACGCCATCAGTCTCGCCGGACCCAACACCCGTGCCAGTGTGCATGCGCCACAAGCGACCGTCAAGGGAAGCGAGACCGACTACCTGGCGGCCGCCTGGTATGAATCTACAATCAATTAATGCATTGCTTTTGGGAGAGTGAAGGGAATGGGAGCCGGCGATGTGACTACGGCGTGTTGTTGCCGCAAGTCGCGCGGCTGGTGGCGCTGGGAGACATACGTCGACTGACGGTCTGTTGGCGCCCGGGCCTGGATTTGCTGGTCTACATGGCTTTGTGGCAGGCCGGGCTGCAGCAACCCCTGCGGCTGGAACACATTGAGGTGTTGATCGACGAAGCCTGGACGGAACGCACCCATCCCGCCTATGCCGAGTCCTGGGCATGGATGGAGCGCGTGCTCGCGCAGTACGGTCCGTCGGGATCGCCCTCGTGGCAACGGTGGGAAGACGTGATGGGGGTGCAAGTGCGCGTGTGGAACAAACACGCATATCAATGGCCGGAGCCGGTATCGTTATGGATTACATGTATTCCGAGACTGTCGATTCGCGATACCAATCGGTGGCCGTCGGCCGTCGCGGTGCCGGAATGGATGTCGAAACATGGTGTGCGACAGAAATGGCAACTATGTCACCCCAAGCGGGATGCGTTTGAGGTGTGTCAGATACGGACGAAGAAGCCCGAGGAATTGGTGGAGGATGCCGCCGCTGCTGCAGCCGCCGCGGCTTTGGACACAGAGGCGAGATAGAGGGTGTAGAGAATCCATCGATCGATAAACCATAACATCAGAATACACACAATTGTATACCATTGCATCAGTTCTAGTTTTTGTAAGGCCGCGCCCGTCGCTGCAGATGTTGTTGACACCGGCAGCGGATCGGTTGACATCGGCTGGATCGGTGCCAAGGCTTCCTGCACGGGAATGTCTGCCGGACGCGGAGGCTGCGCGGCCGGGGGAGGTGCCTGATAAGGCACTAGGCGCGAGGTGAGGAGGGTAGAATCCGGGGCTGTGATGGAAAGAGGTTTTAGCTTGGAGCCCGTGGTTCGGCCTTGCGCGGACTGCCGTTTGATTTGCCGGATGTGTTGCATCATGGGATGATTGTCTACGGGCGGGGACGCATCCGTGTCGGCAGATTCGGAATTGGCCATGATGGGAGAACAAACAGAGGTCACCTTTTTTTTCCCCGAACGAACGGATGAGTGTTGTGACATGTATGCAGGTGGCGGACATGTTGGCCGAGCCGTACACGAGACCGCTGATTATCACCTTGGCGAAATGCGATGCGGTGCCGTTTCAGTTGCCGGGCACGGATCCGCCGGCCGTGCAAACGCAATGGATTGAAGAAATGTGTCGTCAGGGCAAGCAAGGCAGCGCGCGCGTGTTGTTGGTGGGGGTGGATGAACGTGACTTGGGACGGCTGGGACAACAATACACCCAGCTGACCAAGTTGGGGTTTGTGCAGGTACAAATGTTGGTGGCCGGCCTGCATGGATGGTGGCTGCATGCAAAGGTGTTTCCAGAGCGTTTTCAAGCCAAGGGCGATCTTCATACTTGGAAGGTATCGACAATGGCGGCGACCGACGAGTCGGTATGATAATGACGGTATGGATACTGAACATATCGCTTATCATGCAATGCCTCGGCGGGGATTACCACCAACACGACGCGGATTGGTTCGGGTGTGCCCGGTTGAGTGATGCGGCTGTTGGATTCGTCGTCCGGTTGAGTGATGCGGCTGTTGGATTCGTCGTCCGGTTGAGTGATGCGGCTGTTGTCGTTGCTGGCTTCGTCATCGGCGTCATCATCGTCCGGTTGGTTGTTGTTGGCTTCCAGGTCATCGTCGGCGGCTGGAGACTCGAATTTGCGTTTGTTGCGTTTCGGAAATTGTTTTTCCAACCAGGCTTGGACTGTGTTCCAGATCTGGACCAACGGCGTGTAATAATCGTGAATCGACACGATGCTGTTTAGGGACGCGAACGGCTGACTGATAATATCACACATTGCATGGGTGACGGAAAACTTACCAACTCGTATTTTCCGGTATAGCTCTACATAGGTTGCGGTGAATAATCCGACGTGTGTGTTGTGACCCAAATCTGTATAGCCAATCTCGTCTTTGAGTTGTTGAAATTGTCGGTTGTCGGCTTCTTTCAATATCTTAAGATTTCTCATTTGATTCACCAACCCATTCAGTTTTCCCGGAATCTCTTTGGAAGGTGCGGCTATGTCTCCATTCAGCTTCTTGCACACGTTCGCAAACAAATTCGGAAAATTTGATTGTTTGTTTATCACCTCATTGAAGAACTTTGAATCGTGTTTTTCCCAAAACTCAAACACGTAAGTTCGAAAATCTAAGAATTCTAACATTTGTAGGTTTTCGGCTTTGGCAAGCATTGTTACCCACAGAAGTCGCTCTTTAAAGCGATCACTTAGTTGCACCGTTTGTGACTCGGAGGTTAATTTTCCGCCAGTGGTGACATAATCGGAATCATTCAGATCTTCGATTTCTGGTGCGAATGGATTTTTACTCTGATGATCGTCACTATGCATTAACATCGACAGAAGTTGGATTTTATGCACCCATTGTAATCGGTCCATGGTAATGATCGCCATAGCGAACATGTATGTCTCTTTGGCGTGGTTGATATATTCGACAAACTTTTGGGAAGGAAAAAACTTCGCGAAATATTCTCCGGTGGTGTTTGGCGGATGTAAATATACACGCACTTTGTCCCCAAAGCCTCCCTGCACCGACGTCACCAAATCATTACTTGCAAACGCCGACAGCGACTTCAAAAAATCTTCATAGCTATTTGGGATGCTTTCCTTCAGGTAGTTCTCGAGTGTGTCGATTCTAAACTTCACCATTTCTTTAACCAAATCCATATATAGGGGGTTTTGTTCTTCGTTCGTAATTTTCAGATCATTCGTAAAATACTTCTTCGCATCGGCAGTCAACGTTGGTATGATTTCTTGATTTGGGTACTTGGCATTCCATTGGTCGGCTAAGTCGATCACTTCTTTAATGTCATGCGATGTGCACATCAACACTCGAGACGCACGATCCGGGATCTTAGCGACTACTTCCCCGTCGGCAATACAAGAATCCACCTGTTTGATTGCGTCATCACTAGATTTTATATTGTATTCGGATAACGTATTACGTACCGACCATCCGGTCGTGGTTGTCGTCGGGTTTTGGTGGATATGGGTTTCCAGGGACTGCAGTAAATTGCAGTCGGGCAGGAAAACTTGTTCCATACTTAGCCCAACGCCCAGAATATTCGTCGCCCCCTGAATCAAACTGTCCATCGTATTGTAGGTCGGTCCGGTGCGTATATATTGCATCGGGTTCAGATACCGATACACAAACGTCATTACATAGCTTTGTATGGTGCTCCATAGTTCCTTGGGATTCTTCATGCACTGCACAATATCGTACATGATGTTGAACAGATATTGGCAAGAATGAAAGGCGATTTGTGCCGACGGCGAATATGCAAACAACGAATGTAAGAACATATTTTGCACCGATAGTTGATCCAAGTTGGCAAACCAAAGTCGCATCCGGTGCATGTCCCCATCCACGGGCGCAAGCATCGAAGTACTTTTGATTGTGGTTTTGAACGAACTCAAGAGACGCGCCATGGTCGTCAATTGCGCCGTCAGTGTATTGGCCGTCAGGGCCCGCGTCGACAAGGTCAGGATGAGCGAAGTGGCGCTGGAATGCACCAAAACCTGCACTAACTTGGTCATGTAGGCGCCATATCCGGCGCTGGGAATCTGGAGACTGCTGAATTGATACCAGCTCAGCAACGCGATGATGATGGTGTTAGCCACGCCAAAGGTCGTGTTGTTCAACAGAAAGGCGCAGGCACGGCTGCCATTGGTGCTGCTAAACGAGAGGAATGTGCGAATCGCGACCACAATGAACTCCATTCCGTCCGGCATCCCCGTGCCATGTACACTCGTCCCGTTTGTGATCATGTCCATCAAATCTCTCAACACCGTCCCTCCCGGGGTTGCTTTTATCAAGTTGCTTCCGTTCGACATGGTCGACAACAACATTTTCAGGCAATACATACCGATGCTTTCGTTCGGTTGCAGCGCGTCGAAGTTGAATGAGGATGGGAACAGGGAAAGCGGCGACATCGACCCGATCAGATATGCGCCCAATCCGGATTTCACCATCACCAGAAACGCCATATCGATCAGAAATATTTCGATTCGGCTGCCAATAATGCCCGACACAAATTTCATCACGTCCTCCGTGAACACGGTGTTGATGATATACATCCAATTCGTCGACAAGACTTCACTGGTTGCGGAAGCGACTCCGCCCAGTCCGAAAAAGGATGCCAGCATCGTGAACACGCCTTTGATACCGATGATCCGTTCGTACAGGTTGGTAAAGAGCTTCGTCGAATCAAAATTGGTTAACCACGTATGGGGAATCAAGTCGCACTTCGCCAACAACTCACGAATCGTCTCCGTCAACACAATTTCATATTCTCCTTTTTCCGCCGCCGTCAATGGATCGCTATTCAATACTTTGACCGCAGACTCCAATGACGTCATCAGCCCCAGCAACAGTTCGATATCGGACAAGAACGACATCTTGCGCAACGTACGTATCTTCTTATACGCGACATCTAGTGCCGCGTAACGCACCGACCGGTCCTTCTCTAGGTCTAGATATGTGTTCAATTCTGCGGTGATTTGCCCCAACAACGCGAGCGTGACACGGTCGTCGTCCGCGGGCTTGGGGGCACGTTTATAAAAGGCTTTCAGCATGGCGTGATCCGGCACGGTCGTCGTCGCAGCCGTGTCGGCCGTTATCGCCGTTTCGGCGCTCGTCCCGTCGGCAGTCCCCGCCGCTGGTTTCGCCTCTTCCACATCCATCTTGACATCTTTTCCCGCGCCCCCGAAGTAGCCTCGTTTCAACAAATTGTCCTCGCGGTTCTTCCGCGCCTTCGGGGAACTCGTCGGGGTGTTTTGGATCGAGGCGTCGCCCTTCGGCATCGTCCAATCTTCCACATCCGTGTCTCGCGACCCGTCGTGGCTCGACGTCTTTTTCGCCAACGTCTTCTTCGGCGCACGAAGCAAAAACTGTACATAGCGCAACGCCTCCGGCCGCGTTTCCAGCGCAATGGGTTCCAGCGTAAGCGGCCATGGCTGCATCAGCGGCACGAAGATATCCGTCGCCGACAGCCACCGGATTGCCAGAAAGGTCATTTGCTGGTCAATTACCGACTGTACCAGCGCGGGCAAATGACACCCCGTCTGTTGGAACCAAAAGCGCGCGTATCGATCCACGGCGAAGTTGTGATAGAGTCGCTTCAAATGCACTTTCACCTGCAGCCACAACTCGCGCACGTCTACCATCGTCGCGCGGGTGTAATCTAGCTCGTAGAGATCCGCCTGGGCTAGCCACGGCTGGTTCAGTTTGGCCGCCAGGAGATTCCACAGCAACAACATCGAATGCAACTCGGCCGCCGTGCGCACCACTTCCCTCGTGGCACGAATCGAGGGTTCCATCCAGGTCCAATACAGGTCCAAGTAATCCGACGCCCACACATTGTACCCCTCGGCCATCCACATCACCAGGGTCCGTGGCACCTGCTCAATCTTCGGCAAGGGATACGCAGACGTGCTCGGTGGCGGTTTGGGATAATACGTCGGATCGTTCATCATGCCCTGGATCCGTTTCCACAACATCGTTTCCACCGGCGGGTTCTTCGCAAACAGATAGTAGTTCCACAATTTCGGCAAATGATGAAAAGAAATGTTCTCCAACCAATTTTCCGACACCGGGACCGTCCTCGGCCTGGGTGCCGCGTTTGGGTGTCTGGCGCTTGCCATGTTTTCTTTACTGATGGCCCAGGCGGACAGCCGTCTCGACGCATTCACCGAACCCACGGGCTGTGCCTCCAAACTCATTCACGAGCAAGGCAAGTTTCATCTCTACTTGCCGTTTCATGACGTCCCCATCCAGCAATTCGACACCCTCGCCGACTACATCGAATACTGGAAAGTCTTGCATCGGCGCGGCAATACCTGTCCCATCCTCTACTACGAGTCCCAGGGCAAGGATCGTTATCGCGAGGTCGCCTTTGACGCGGCGCTGGCTCGGGCGCTCGAGTATGAAGAACGTGCCGCCCAATTGCGGTCCGCACCCAGCAAAGCCGCCGACGACCCTTCACTCGACCAAGTGACGCCGCATGTACCTACCCCGACCGACGATCCGGTCGCAACCGTCGATCGCATTGGTCCGTACCAAGGAACCCGCACCCACTGGTCCGATCGCGGCGCCCTTGCACGGTCCGTCGATCTCGATTACCCACGTCTCGGCACGCCGGGTCTCTCCACGGATCCGTTGCATCCGCGCTATGGCGGGCCCGATTATCGGGCCGATGTGTTAAAAGATCGCGGGTTTGTATTGACCCCAAAATTGTAATAGTTAAACGTTACACATGTTTCCATTCAATTGTCTTGGGCGTCAATACACGTTCCGAGCCAGTCTCGTCGCGCCACAGAAAATAGCGCGACCCTTCGGAAAACCATCTCACCGACAATTGACTTCCCTCCACGGACGCGTCCTCTCCCAATTCCGACACCACCTGCACCAACACGGGATCGTTGCGCGACACCGTTCTACACCATACGTTTCCCGTGCGCTCTTCGTACATCCGTGCAGCGAGCGCCGACAGGTCAAACCGGCCGCGCACACAGACCACGATTCCCTTCGGTTTGGAAATGCGGTCGGCGTGTTGGCTGGCCTCCGTCAAGATACGCGCCGCTCTGGTTTCGGCGGCGGCAAGAATCTCTTCCAGCATCTTCGCGTCTTGTAGCTTGCGTTCCTCGGCCTTGCGCGCAAGGGTGTTCATGCGTTTCATCATTCGCGCCAGGGTGCGTTGGGTCTTGGCATAGTCCGCTTCCGATTTTGTCCTGCGCGCAGTGCATTCGTTTGTCGCCGCCTGGGTGATCTTCTGTGCCGCCTTGTGGGCTTGTTGCACCACGACGCTGGCTTGGTCCTGAAATCGTTGTTGCAAATCCATGAGTGCAATTTCTTTATGCGGAACCAACCACACAACGTTTGGTCGCCGCGTCCCACCGCGTGCCGGTAGCACAACACGCGCCGTTGCTACATCCCGAACTGTCGGTGATACTGCCCGACGCATTGAGCAAATCGGACGGATCCCGGGGTTTCCGCGGATCGGGCAATTGGACATACTGCAATTTGCGGTATTGATTCGGGTCGCGCGCTTCCATGTCGGCATACTGCATCCACGCGTAGCTGCCAAGGATAAACCCCGCGACCATGCAAAAGGCCACCAGACTCCCGATACCGATCCAGCCGAGACTCATCAACAGGAATGCAAAGCCCCACATGGCCACCAAGATGCCCAGGGTGATATACAAGTCGCCGGCGGCACGCATGCGATCGCGATAGGCCATGTTCTGTTGCAACATCCGGTCATCCAACTGTTTGCGCCGTTTCAAGGCCTCGACATCGGCCGCCAAAATATCGCTCGCGGTCAATCCTTCCCGGAGAACCGTATCCACCACATTCGCGGGCGGCGGACAATCGTCCCACATCAAACGAACCGATTCGAGCGGATCCATGTTCCTCTTTTTTGTCACATGTCGAACTTTGACGAAACCGTGTGTCGCACCGCCTTCCACCAATTGCGCGAGTATCTCAACCGCGCCGAGTACCTCCTGCCCGAGGTCGAGTGGAAATCCGCCTGGGCGACGTGGACGCTGGCCGCCGAAGAAGATTGCTGTCGCGCCCTCGATATGGAGTGCACCCACGCCACCCGTCCGCCCGTCTACGTGCATTTCTGCAAACCCACGGTCAACTACCGCAAGGCCTATCTGAGCACCGTCATCAACAATTTTCGGTTGAAACGCGACGTCATGATCGTGTTTGTGCTGCACTTGGATACCGCCACGAAAGACACGCCGGAACGCGTCGTGGCCAAACACGACCACTTGGTATCGTACTTCAGCTACTACGAACTGCAGAAGAACCTGCAAAACCACTTCTTGAACCCGATTTCCTGTCGGCTGGTCAGCGAGGCCGACATGCGTGTGTTTCTCGACCAATACACCGTGACCCGACACATCACCCTGGAAATCACCCCGATCAGTTACTACGACGCGTACATTCGCACCTGGTTTTTCCGTCCGGGCGATTTCATCATTGCGCGCACCTTGGAAACTCACGCCGGGCTCGTGGACCATCCGCGACGCGTTACGTCGGGCAGTGGACTCGACGATTTCGACGCGGCCGTGATCAAACGTCCCCTCGACAACATGATTCTATAACAAACATGGTGGTCGCAAGACACTGGTCACGCGTGCCCACCGTCGACCGCCTGTTGCGCCGGTGGGTGTGTTATCTGGAACAGTCCTGTCTGGAATACGCGACCCATTCCCGCGACATTGACCACGAGCTTTGTATCACACACACTGCCTTTCAACGGTTCCGCCAAGACCATTGTCCAAACTGGTTGGCCGAGCTACAAGAGTTCTATCGACCCTACTACTGGAAACGGTTGCAAGACAACGTGGCGTCGTTTCGACTGGTCTGGCGACATCTGGCCGACGTGCTGGGCTGGCCGTGTCGGAACGGATTCTCCTACCACCACCAGCGACAGGAGTCCGTCTTGTTTCTGACCACTAAGAAAACCGATGAATTGGACGGCCGAGATTCTCGATCCCTATGTGATCACCCAAGCGCCGCCGTCGAATCTGTGGACGGATCCGGACAAACGCCGCGACTATGCCCAGCGGATGACCCAAGTCTATGACGATCGAATTCGGTCCGTGCAGCGCTATATTCGATTCCTCACCAACGTGTATTGGTTCAGCATCTGTCTCTGGACGCTATGGCTGGTCTACATGGCCCGCTGGAAACTGGTGCGTACGTGGCAAACCACAGCATGGGTCGCTGTCTGGCTCACGGCCGCCGTCACCGCACCGTGGTGGTTTCTCTACCTGGAATTCGCCGCGGTCATTGGGGTGTTGTCCGCATGGAATCTGACGCAGCGATTCCTCTGGCCAAACTGGCTGGCCGGACCGAGCTCGCCTTATGCGCGCCCGCGCTGAGGAGATGGGTCCTGTTTCCGCATATGAAAGGCAATTCGATCGACCCGGTTGTTGAAATGGAACTTGGAATGCGCCGGGACTTTCCAGAACCGCACCTGGGTATGTTCCTGCACCCGCTGCAAGAGTTCCCGACCTCGTTCCACAATGGCGAGGTTCGTGTCGGCGACGGTTCCTTGGTGTTGCAGGCTTCGACCCACGTAGATACTGTCGTAGGCCAAAATGGCGCGCACCGGGCGTTTGTCTATCAGCATTTGCAGGGCATGCATCATCGCGGACAATTCGGCCGTAATGTTGCTGATCGCCGAGGCGCCCAAGAATTGCGGGTGGTCTGGATCGTTGACGACAAGTCCGCAATTGCTCTCGTGCATTTGCATGTAGGGCGGAGCAAACCAAGTGAACAGGTCGTGGGGTTTGGTGAGTGGATTCGGCAGCACGACCACGGAGTCGATGGGGAGAGGGAAGGTTGCGTCGTGCCGCACCACGGCCCAGGCCCAGGCTGCTTTGGCGGTGGGATCTGCAAGGTTGCCTTGCGACGATCCGTCCGTGAAGACAAACCACGCGTCGTGGAATTCCTGTTGCGTCAACAGGATATCATCGTTGAAAGACATAATGATTAATGATTAATGTGAAATCTATGACACCGCATCATCGGTTGATATGGGTAGGTGGTTTGAGTAAGGACAATGATGGAGTCGGAAATATGCAACTGAATAGGAAACGCCCGTCTCAGCCGATCGCAGAAATATTCCAAGGGGGGGAAACGGTGTGTTGATACTTAATTCCACCGAGCAATTGGCGTACCTCGTCGTCATCTCTAGCACGCAGTCGAGATACGCGCAAAAATCTTGGGATTGTCGCGGCGTCAGGGGCGTCAGTGCAGTCATTCGAAACATTTATGTTGCAACAATATGTCGTATCGTTCTTCGTCACGTCTCCCCCACTGCATAGGAATACACCGCACGCGACACGACGTCCAGATATGTCGCGCCAGTTCCACCATTGAAACTGTCGTCATGCGCTCGAACGTACATTGCTGCAACGACGCGGGGAACGTTATCTTGTTCATATCCACTGGATAATAAGAAACATCGATCACATGCACCGAGTGTAAACGAGGGGTGAGTTGCGCGAGACCACCGAGATGTTGTAGATAGATTGCGAGTCTTGTCATACGGAGGTATATCGTGGTCCCGAGCGGAAGCACGGTGTGCAGACGTTCCAACATGGGTGCGTGGCGTTGCTGGAAATCAATCCATGATGGGTGTACCGACATGAATGGATACCCGACTATCTTCAATTCGCGCAAGAGCGGGAATGTCCCCGTCGGTGCTAATACATGGGAACCATCCACGCACAATTTCCGAAACTTGCCGACCGGCCATTCCAATGTATACGGTGGTCCCGTGACTGAACCAACGGTTTCTAATGCAAAGTCTTCCAAATTGGGAAACGCCTCAAAGAAGTTTAGCGGAAGTACATACGAAAAGTTTACTCGCAACACAAGTTGTTTGACACTCGGCCATGGTTTGGGCATCCGGATGAACGAGATGCAACGCTCTTGTTCTCTAGCCAGGATAACCAAGGACTCGATTGACAATGGCGGAAGTGAGCGTACCTTATTCCAACGTACCCACACCGCGAGATTTAGTCGTGTATATAACCACGGATACCGGTTGGGAATACACAGGTGTTCGTAGTTCAGCACCCCAGGATCAATATGCATCAGATCGAAAAAGACGAGTTCGCTACCATCGAGATAACTGTCGTTCAAACGATCATGACCGACTTTCCCCCATGCGTACATGGCCTCACACAGCGGATATTTCCGCACCTTCGGCAACCGCGCAAAGAGCGAATAACTGCTGGTAGGATAACTCATCAGGGACCGAAGATAGACCCGCGCAAAGTTGTAACATACGTTAAGACCCGTGTGTGTCAAATATAATTGCATGACGTCTTCCGCCGTCCACCATTCGTGGAACAACACTTCCCACAGACATTCCAATCTATCCAGCAATATTTTCGACATTCGATTGTGTTGTCAGGGATTCGCCCCGAACCCCTTGCGGTAGCGAGGCGTGTGGACACACGTCGGGTTCAGAATCGTCGTCCATGTCGTCTATCGGATCGCTGCGTTCGTCTTGATATCCTTCGTGTTTTGCGTGCCGCAATTGTCGCTGAATCGCTCTCATTCGAACCACCGGTGCGTGATCATTCAAACTCCAGAGTTTGTATTTGCGATTATTTCGATCCGAACGCTCCACCCGTACCTCCGGCCGCGGGACATGTAGTTTGTACTGAATCGTAGGAATCTTCTTATTCGCTGGAACAACGTCTCCTTCGCCATACACCATGACGCGCATCGACATTGTCGTCCCCCGAAACGTTTTGGGCACGATACGCACGGCTCGGGTGCGAATGTCCACGCGCGTAATAACTTCCTCGAACAGGTCGGCATTGCCCGCAAACACCCTGCGCGGACTGTAGTTGATCCAATTGCCAGTCTCGACGTGGCGATAATAAATGCTGAACTTGGTCACCCACGACAGGGAAGCGTAGTTGACAATCGAGACATACGCACATCCCCCGCGGATATCCATGGATCCATGCTCAGGAAACAGCCGATGACCACGGGGGTAGCCGCCCATCAGGCCAATGTGGGTGACGCGAGACACTTTCTGCAAATCGATTTCTGCATAGGTATCCGGCACCCATTTGATCTTCTTCGATTTGTCGTCGTACTCCGTCATGATCATATCGTCGGTCGCGAAGTAGGTCGTCGAGACACGTTTCCTCGGATCCAGGCTTACCCGCGGGGCTCGGAACGATATCGCCGCAATGCGATTCAAGGTCCGGCCCGTCGCATCCACGGTGAGTCCCAATTGCATGTGTGGATCCGGTTCGCGTCCGAGAAGTCGGCATACGGGAATCAACTCCTCGGTGCGGTAATATTCCGACCGCGGATCGTCGACGCGGTGGCAATACAAGAACTGTGGGTTGTAGTAGTTACCGTTCCAATAGAACCATTGTTTCGTCTGGAGGATATGCTGCATCTGGTGCCGACGACGCCTCGATGGTTTCATACAGGTGCCGTTGTCCATCCGCCACGTCGACCATGCGTCGGGAGGTTGTTGTTGACTACTCTGCCCGTAGTCCGGCAACTCGTCGGTTTTCGGCGACACACGGTAATGACCTCGAATCGGAATCTCAAACACATAGGTCGTTCCCAAGTGATTGGTGTAGTCCCGACGCGCCGAGAGGGCTTGCTCCCACAACAAGGCTTCGACCTCTTCATCTAGTACGCGCGTGTTCAAGGTACGGTAGTCGCCGTGACACACGGACCGCGGACGACCGGGATCGATGAAGCTGGCATCAAAATATCGATCAATGTCGGTCGTGGGAACTTCATCTTCCTTCTGTCCCGGGGGCGGCGATGCTCGCTCGATGACGATATTCTTCTGATCAATGTCATTCCAGCGACTGTGGTGTCCATTGAATCGAAACGTGTGTCCGTCGCGCGGATGCGTCTCTCCGTCCTTGCTGGGTTTTCGGATTTTGCGTTGCGTGAGACGCCATTTGTCTACATGGATACCTTCGTTCTCGTCGTCCATTGGTTGCAATTTCTTTATGGCAAACATCCCGGGTTACTTTCGCCGGACGAAACGCGCGGTTCTCTCGAACAACATCATCCACACGCCGTCGACAAACGTGGGACCAACTCGGACGCGAAGCGGGGTTGCAGGGGTTTTACCCCTGCGCTGTTACCGGACCGCCATGGGTCGGACGACGGGATCCATGGTCGGTCGCATGGTCATGGTGGCGGCGGAGCTGCTGGGGATGCCGGGATGGGTGGGTCCAGATGCCGCGCCGGCAGGGGCGTTGGGGATGGGATACCAGCCGAGTCGTTCGAGCAGCATGCGGCCTTTGGTGGCGAGTTTGGAGTGCATCGAGAAGAAGATGATGAGCATGGGGAGTAAGGGGGTGACGAAATTGATGCGTTCGTATTGCACGCCGCTGAGGGTGGGGATGGTGGTGATGATGCGATGAAACAAGATGAAGGCGCAGACGACCAACACGACCTGGAAACAGATTTCCATGGAGAGCATGAAGGCGGTGGCTGCGTAGTTGGGCTCGGGGGTCATTTGGTGGACGATGTGCGACATGAAGAGCGCGGGCACGGTGGCCAGCAAGCTGTATTGCAGCGCGTTGGCGACTTCGGCCTTGCCCTGGAACGAGGTATCAAAGACCACATTGGCAAACTGGGCCAGGGCGCGCGAGGTGGACGACGTCGATGCGGTCGGTGTCCCGAAATCGTAGCTAATTGCTGTGTTTGCCGACATCCCTTTTTTGTCTGCAAGTGGCAAAAGGCAAGAACTGCCAGAATGTACGGAGGTGGAAACAACACTCGCGCAGTCGGAGGACGCAGTGGACTCAACATGAAACGCGCCGGAAGCATCTCGGCTCCCGGACAAGGCGGCGGAGGAGGAAATCACGCCTGGGGACAACAACCTCCACAAATGGCCACGCCCGCCTGGATGATGCATCCCGGGGCCAACCACCAACAACAACCACCCCCGCAACAACCCTATCTCCCACCGCAAGGCGTGATGCCCCACGGGATGAATCACATGGCCATGATGGGCAACCAGTTGCCGCCTGGCATGCAAACGGGGTTTCCCGCGGATGCCGCCGGACAACCTGCCAATCCCTATTTCGTCGCCGATCTCGCCGAACGTATCGTGATGTTGGAGGAACAAATCGACAAACTCAAGAAACACAACAACCAAAGCGCCATGGCCATCAACTCCCTCATGGGCTACATCATGAGCGTCACCGCCATTCTTTTCGACAAAGTATACAGCGAATCCCCGCCTGCCATGATCCAGAAATTCACCGCCGACGTCAACAACCTCATGGACCAGATCGCCTCCAATGAAGCCGCCGCTGCTGCTGCCAGCGCTGCTGCCGCCGCGGCCGCCGCTGATCCAAACAAAGGCATTCCCTCATCCATCAACAGCTTCGAATTCTCCATGGACTAAGTCAGGGCTGGCGCCCTGAAACCCCCTAGCTCGCTACGCTCGCATATACTTAAATGTTAACGATGAAAATATCTCCAGCCACGAAATTTCTTAGGATGCTTACAGCTATTAAGCGCTTTTCCACAACCCACCATCTCGGGATGTGCGCTCCAGTCAAACTCCTTGTCAAACTCCGGATCGTATAGAATCATGGGTGGTTGCACGTCTCGCCGGACGGTGACCTCCTCTTCCTCCGCAGCACGTTGCGATCGATGTACGATCGCCCGCATCTCGTTCTCGACATGTTGCAACACATCACTGAACAATAACGCCCGCATCTCGTTCTCGACACGTTGCAGCACATCACTGGACAATAACGCCCGCAACGCCCGCAATTCGTTCTCGACACGTTGCCGCGCATTAGTTCGTTCTAATGTCTCCATTTGATTGTTGGGATCAGGATCTTCCCGCCGAGCGCTATCTGCTCGGTGTTGTTGGTGGCAGCTCGGAAGGGGGTGTCTCCCCGACAACGACGGTCAGGTTTGGGCGAAAGTGTGCCTTGTCGCGCCGTTTCAGATTGCAGCCGAGACACGCCATCACGACGTTGTCGGGTGTATGAAATTGGTTGTTGTTGCGTCGATCCAATGTCCATTGCTGTGGATCGAAGCGTTGTTCGTAGAGCAAGGCGACCCGCCGCCCGCAGTACACACAATGGGGTTGGAAACAGGTGGCCCAGAACGCCTCCCACGCGATGCGTGGCGGCGGGTGGAGATGACCGCAACGTGATGCCCAGCGCACGTCTTGCTGCGCATAGTGGGTGAGTTTGGTGTCAATTTCCGCGCGCAACAGCTGCAGGGTATCCTCCGGTAGCGAGTGGATCCAATCGGTTGTGCTCCAGTCCATGGCGTCGACACATTGCCGGTGATCGGTATATGTCGGATACCGCGCGAGAATGTCGCGGGTACCGTGTCGGTCGTAGGTGATGGGCGCGGAGGCGGAGACGGGTCGACGGGTGGCCACACGTTGTTTGTGCACCGGGATCTCAATCACGCGAAAAATGCCACTGGAAGGCGGAAGGGTCGCCGAGGAATAGATAGATGATGATGTTGGATCCAGCGTCAGAGCCAACGACGGGGGAGCCGATTCTTCCGTCCCCGGCGGCAGCGAAGACGACATCGGTACCGAAATCGGAAATTGCGTTTTTCATGAACTTGGCGTCGCAAAAATTGTACACGAATGAAGCCCTGGCGCATTTTCGCGCGAACCCGAACCACTTGACGCGCATGCACCGACTCTTGACGGAGCCGAAGACCGAAACGAAGATCAGCATTCGCCTGATTGAGTATTTCATCAGCCATTATGTGCACGAGCACCAGGTGCGATACATGGTGCCGATGCGGGAAACGCCATTGTATGTGGCCGACGACTACCAGCGTCATATCCACGACAACCACAAGACGTTTTTCGATCCATGTTGCCGCAACCAGACGATCGTCGTGCCGTTGCCAGACGACAGCAAATTCACGACGACCGTGGGTCAGTTGTTGTTTTTCAAGTGGTTCATTGAGATGGGGGTGTTGGATTATTTGGAGTCGCATTTGGACGAGATCCGCGACGCGTTCGCCGTGTTCAACCAGTCGAAGCAGAAACCCTCGGTCACGCCACTGGACGACGCGTTGCATTTGGTGACTGCGGCCAGCGCCGGCACACGTCGACGATCCGTGAAACGATCGGCCAGCGGGGATGTCCAATCACAAACCAAACGACGATGAAGCGACGGCTAGCCCACTGCGCGCGTCACGAATATGTGTCGTTGGTTTGCGTCGACGGCGTTCAATCAACCGCTGAATCGCTGGCGCGTGAATGCGAACATGCATTGTAGGCGTACCAACCGAATCGGTTAACTTGTTAATTTAATCTACATACATGTTCATGTGATATTACAAATTGTAGTTTTGAGTCATGCGCGGTCAGTGCGTCGTGCGCCGCCCGTTCGACACGGTTCCAACGGTATTCCAGTTCCCGGGCAACCGTGGTTGCGTGTATGATCCAGAGCAGGAGCATCAACCACGTGATCCATATCCAGATCACGCTGTAGTTGATCGTGATGCGAATCAAGGGGTGGTATTTGTCGGACAATAACAGTCGAACCGTAATACCCGGCGATGCGTTCTGTAGCCGCGTCAACAACGTCGCGGTAACCTCTTCCACGTTCTGGAGATTTTTATCGAGATGTGCAAAGACAAGCATGGAATTGCCGGAGACGCGGGTGGTATACTCCACCTTGGTTTCATCTGATTGCCGGCAAATGTTCTTTACAATCATGATCCGGTTGTTAAGGACCACGATGCCGACGACTTTTTCAATCGTGGGACTACGCAGTACGTGCGGGTATAGCTTGTTCATGTATATTGTTTTGCGCTTTTCCCATTCCCCCATGCAATTACGCACGTTCAGCAACCGCTTCAAGACCGGCTGACCATATTGTTCGGGCGGGATATCCTTATACATGTTCAAAATGGCAGTCGTTTTCGACCATGCCTCAATCCAAAAATCGTCGTCGTCCTCCGCAACGTCGTCCTTGTGCCATGCAAAGAACTCGAGCTCGACGACGCGGATCTGACAGAGCTTGGCCACACAGTCCCATTCCTTGTACTCCGACGTCGAGACTTCATAGAGCTCTTTCATCGCGATGGCATGTTCCCTCGCGACGAGATATTGTTTCTGTTTCCACGCTTCCTGAAAGGCGTTTTCGACGGACATGAATTTCATTATGATTATTTGCGAGTTAACATGCGAGAACGTTGCAGGCCTTCTACCTGCTCGATCTCGTCCCGGGCATATGGCAGCGGTGCCTGCACGGGTTTGTCGTAGGTGAGAAAGGCCAAGGAGGCAGTCTGGCGCGGCGCCTTGGGTTCCGGCGCGACCGGTTCCGGTGGCGATTCCGGCGGAATTACCTGGCCGAGATGGTCTAGCACCACGCCGGAACGCTCCTCCACGACTTTGCGCACGAACCCGGGAACATAGTGGTCCCAGGATACATGCAATCGATTGGGCGGATATTCCTTCACCTCATACCCGAGTTGCATCAAATGCCGCTTGACATAGTTTCGGCATTGGTCGATGGAAAACTTGGCCACGCCCTGCATGTACCGTGGGATCGTGACCATCACACATTGGTCAATACGTACCCGGCTGTTCTTGGCTGCGTATTGCAGTTGTCGGCCGACGACCTGCAGGGCTCTTTGATATGCCGCGCAGTGTTCCGCATGTTCCTTTTGGTCTTCTTCGAAAAATAGATCCGGACTCGGCAACGCCATTGTTTTTGTTAGAGAGTTACATCGTTTTGGTCACGGACGACCAGGACACATCGGCCGTGATTGGCATCGGTCGACGTTTTTTGTTTGCGTCGGGTTGTGTCTCGCGCGCCGATGGTTCACCTGGCGGCGCCGTAGTCTCTGTGGTGCCCGCAGCTGCTGTCGATGCGGCACCGGTGCCTGCAATTGCATTGGCTTGACGCTGCAACGAAGACCACCAACCACCTTGCTGCGGTGGTTGTTGTTGCTGCTGCGTTTGGGTTTGTCCGACGGGGAGCGAATCGGGTCGCATGGGCGGCGCAGATGGATAGAGAGGCCGCTGCACGTCTGGCTGCGCGTTGGTGTAGTCGACCCGGTCTTTTTGCTTGCGGTCGTCGGATGATCCACTCCCGCTTCCGTTCCCGCCGTTCCCTCCAGCGTTTCCGTTTCCACTGCTTCCTCCACCGCTTCCTCCGCTGCTTCCTCCACTGCTTCCTCCACTGCTTCCTCCACTGCTTCCTCCACTGCTTCCTCCACCGCTTCCTCCACCTGGCACCTCGCCCCCAATGACGGCATTTTTGGTATTTGCGACTCCCGGATCCACATACCCGGTTTTTGTGGCTTGTTTGCGCCACTTGTCTTCATTGGCGCCCAACGTCCATCCGCGCGCGTCCTTGGTCACCAGCGGCGAACTCAATAGCGCCGCAATCAGTTTCTGGATAAACCACGGCTGATTCATGTTGTTCTTGTCGCCGCCGTTCCCCTGCAGGTAATTGCTCACATTGTCCACGCTGTTTCCGGTGCTATCGTCTTTGGTATCGTCTTTGCTATCATCCTTCTGTTGCTGCTTCTCTTCCGTCAACGTGTTGTCCTGCGTGGGGTTGATAAACTTCATCGCCGTGTTGGCATTGTTTTCACCTTCATACACCCCCATCGATGCCGTCACTACCGGCTGGTTCGACGACGTGTCGTTGCGTATGACCGCTACAAATACCGACGTGCCATATGCAAACACCACGACAATACGTCCCACCTCGGTAAAACTCATGGCGGCGCTGATGGGCGACGACACGGAATTTCGTACCATGGGCAATGATGTGGATAGATCATTGACATTTGTTTGAGTGCTGAGGACCGAATTCGTGGTCTCCCCGCGTTTAACAATGGCGACTTCCATCACTTTGCTTGCGTTATATCCATATTGCATACTAACATGGTTGGCCTGTTGCGACGGTAGATTGACGCCGCTTACCGTCGTTTTCTGCGGCATGTGGTTGTGGATCAACACGTATCCATTCTGCGGGTCGAGTTTCACAAACGGGTCCAGCTGTACCAACATCCGGTACACCGTGCTCCCGCCCGACACCACATAATACCACTGCTCGGTCACTTGCGTACTCGAGTTGTAGTTGTTGTAACTCGCAAAATTCCACCCCGTTTCCACATCACTGACTTGCCCGAGCGACAGGGGTGTTGTCAACGTCTCGACCATCACCGTCCCGCCCGGAATAAACACCGCGGTATGATTGATCGTCCACCCGCCCGCGGCGACGCCAATGTTCAGATTGCTGACAATGTAGTAGGTGCAGTTCGAATGCGGATAAATAAACACTTTCATCGTCGCTTGCACCCCCGCACCACCGCTGGGAAACAACCAACTCTGTGCCGCAAACGTGGTGCCGGTTGTCTGACTCGTGCTGAACACGTTATGATTGTTCGTGGGCGCGGACGTGAAGGTATACGCCAAGCCCGACCGGGTCGCGACTTGACAATAGGTTTTGTCGCCCGATTGATAGACCAAATTGCCCGTGACGTTGTCAATGTAGAGCATCCCCGCCACAACCTCCGACAAATTGCGCTCCGACGTGTATGTACTGATCACGGTATTCGCCGTTTTCGTCGTCATGCCTTCGAGACGAATCGGTCGCGGCGATCGAGACATCTGCCAGCACCAAGCCGCCAGCAACAACAAGCCTGCCAGGCCAAGAAAGAAGTAGGGCATCATTATTTTTTGTTTGGCAACATTTCGCGAAAAAATGGATACGGTCACTCCACCCGCCGGCGACGAGTGTCGTCGTAAATTTCTCGACATTCTCACCGGCTCCCTGCATCATTACCTCCAACTCCTCACGGTGCCCCAGCGCGGGGAAATCGAGTTTGAATTGCGGTTCCACAGCTGGCGCGCACCCATTGCGACGCGTCCGCCCAACGACGGAGCCGTCACGTGGGACCGATACCTCACCTACGACGAAATGCGGTTCGTGAGCAAAACGCTTCAATCGCTAGGTTGGAAACCCCGCGAATCCGCCCAACGGTTGCAACGCCATCGCCTGCTGAGCAATCCCCGTCACCGTATCGACGAGCACAACCGACTCATCGAAAAAAAACGGCTCACCACCACGTCCTTCGACAACACGCGCCGCACCTTGACCGATACCTTCCTCACCTGGTTTCACACCACCTGCCAGGTGCATCTCGAAACCGTGCTGGCCGAGACCCATACCATTGCGCTCGATCAATGTGAGCCGCGCACCTTGGAACGTCTGGCGCTCTACCACGACGCGCTGCCGTGGGTTCGCATCGATTGCTCGCAATGTCTCGAAACCCACAAATTCGAACTTGAAGTCGAGCTGCGCAACGATCACGTGCGCGGACTGGAAGTCGAGTATCTGGCCACCCAGCTCTGGCAGCTGCAATGCCAACTCCTCTCGGCCCTGCAGCGCAGTTTCTGCCCGATCTTCGGCGCCGAATGGAGTTCCCTGCAGTACCAGTGGCAAACCCAATTGTTGACCGCCATTTGTTTCCCGCAACCCATTTCGGTGCGCATGGATCATCTGCAATCGATCCATCAGGGCGATTTCGCCATCACCCAAAAGATTGACGGATCGCGCGAACAACTCTGGTTTGTGAATCGTCGTAGTTATCGCGTGGAAACGTCGCGCGATTATTGCCGGATCGCCCATACGGGCTGGAAAGTGGGTACCGGCGAATTCGAAGCCCAGTCCCTGGTCGCAGACCTGGAATGTGTGTTTGAGCCCGGCGCCGCCACCACCCCGGCCCATTATGCCCTGCATCTCTTCGACCTGCTCTGGTACAACGGACACGCCTGCGCGTGGAATCTGCCCAAGCGGCTCGAGACGCTCAGTCGATGGTATCACCACGCGTTCGACGTGTGTCCACCGCCGCCGACGGTGGTCATTCTGCTAAAACCCTACGTGATCATGAATCCCGACACCCAATTGTCCATGGTCGCGCGTCAGGTGGCGTTCTACCAAATGCTGCAACGATTTGTGGATGTGGAGTATCCGGTGCAGGCTGGCAAAATCGACGGATACATTTTGACGGCCTTGAACGTGCCGCTGCCCGCCGCTCACAGTGGCATACGCGGACTGCAGACCAAACGATGGGCCGGCGCGGTGAAATGGAAACCCATTCCCCTCACGACCATTGATTTTCAATTGGGCGACTTTGACGAAACCCGTCGGCGCTGCAAACTGCTGGTCTGGGACAATACCCGCGCCGTGGATTTTGTCACCTCGCTCGACGAGGCGTCCTGGCTGACCTTTCCCGAACACATGCCCTTTTTCGGCAATCGCGCCTTGTATGTCGTGGGAGGCGGAAACGGAGGCGACAGTGCGGCGACCACGTCGTTTACCTTACGGGCGGGCCAGATTGTCGAGTGTTCCTGGCATTGCATGCGCTGGTTTCCCATTCGGGTGCGCGGCGACAAACAAGTCCCCAATGCCGTCGACGTTGCCCACGCCAATTGGCAGCTCATTCAGTATCCCGTGCCGCTGCCACGCACGCCCGAAGAAGCCAGCCAGTATATCCGCGAAGATGCCCGTGCGTATTACGACGACGGGGTATTGGCGGCTGACGATGTGTTGATCCCCATTCGTCGACTGCACAATCGCATCAAACAGGAATTCATCCAGTGGGTCATTCGACGCATCCGCGGCAGTGCAGTGACGATGCCCGTGTCGGTACTGGATTTTGCGTTTGGCCGAGGCGGGGATATCCAGAAGTATGTGCGTGCCGGCGCGTCGTTGGTGTTGGGACTGGATTTGAACGCGGGCAATCTACAACAGGCCGAACATCGATTGCGCGAATTGATGGTGAACGACCAATTGGCCACGGTGTTTCATTTGCTGGAACTGAATGTCGGCAAGACGTGGGTACATGAGCGCGGGGGAGCACCGACCTACCTGTATTCGACGGACGCCTCGGTGTTGATGCGGTCGACCCTGATGAGCAACTTGTTGTCGTGCGGCCGACCCATGTTTGACGTGGGCACCATGTTGTTTGCCCTGCATTTTCTGTGGCAGACGTCGGAAGTGCTGGACATGTGGATTCAGCACGTCGCGGAAACGATCAAGGTGGATGGGTATTTGTTGGTGGCCGGGTTTGACGGTCGACGTGTGCACGAGTATTTTCGCAAGCAGGGAACCAAAGAATTTGTGTTTGGGAATCAGGTGCACGATCGGATTTGGAGCGTGACACCCGTGTACGATTTGGCCGCGCCGTATGACGCCACCCATTGTTTTGGGTTTGGGTTAGACGTATATGTCCAATCGGTGCATCACCGGTTGGTACACCGCGAGTACTTGGTGCATCCGGAGGAATTGAGCGCGCGGTTGGCGCGGGTGGGGTTTCGGGAGATCGCCATGGACGGCGTGGCCGGCTACTCGTTTCAGGAATACCCATGGACGAAGGATCCCGAATACGCCGCGATTCCACTGGCGCTGCAGACGACCATCAATCAGTGGAACCGCATGTGGGTGTTTCATCGACACCAGTTGGGCGTGCCGCGTAGTTAGAAACCATTTGGATACCGGTGACGCAGCCGGAACAAAATGTTGCGCATTCGTACACGCGAAGGGCAGGTCGTCGACGTGGACCGTGTCGAGCTGATGGCTATCTCGCGATTGGTGTGTGTCTTGGTCGAAGACTGTTCGTCGACGTCTCCCCTGGAGCTGATGAACATCGAGGCGGCCGAATTGGGTCGCGTGGCCGAATTTGCCGCGTGTTATCGTCACCATCCATTGCCGCAATGTGCGCCTCCCTTGCGCACGAACGATCTGACCAGTCTTGGCATCCACCCGTGGTATCTGCAGTTTCTAGACATGGCGGAACCCACGTCTGCTCAACGCGCGCGATTCAGTCGATTGTTTGCGGCGGCCGAGTATTTGGAAGCGACGCCGTTATCCACACTCTGCGTCATGTTCATGGCCAGTCAGGTGGTGAATCGAGACGCAACACATATCCGATTGTGGTACGGTATTCAGACGACCAACGACGCCGATGATGATCGAGAATGTCGCATTGCGCTGTATCACAATCGTTCCGAGGATATTGTCCGACGTATCGCGATCGATGCCGCGCGGGCCATAGCAAACAAACGAAAGGCGGCGTTTGCGGCACGGGGAAACAAATGAAACCGCAAGTTCGACGTATTGTCACGCCCGCGGCGATTCGCCAAATGGCGGAATTGAATCCGCCCATCACGACGGAATCTTCATCGTCGGACGATTCGAGCTGCTCCGAGTCGTCGTCTGCGTCGGAATCGGAATCGGCAGCCGACGAGGGGGAATGGTCCGACTCGGATTCATCGACCGCCTCCTCTTGCTCCAGTTCGGAATCTTCGGAATCGGAGTCGGAAGAAGACCAAGAGTCAGAGGAGGAAGAGGAGGAGGAAGCGAGCGCCAGCGAGACGGAGTCGACGTCTTCGTCGGAGGAATCGGTGGATGAGGAGGAGTTTCCAGACGACGGGGAGGAGGATGAAGGAGGAGGCATGTTGTTGGCGATGGAAGACGATGATGAAGGCGACGCTTCCGATAGCAGCGACCGACCCCGCGCGAAGCGGCGCCGCAAGATGCGTAAAGGTGCCGAGATTCGACGTCGACGGCGCGCGACGGCGAAGTTGGATGAACAATGGCGACAGCAATTGGAGAAGATGTATCAGTCGGATTTGATCGAATATGTGCGGGAACATGTGCGGCGAGAAGAACTGACGTTGGAGGATACCCAGCAACTCGCATATGTGTGCGAACCCGACACCCAGGGCATGCCGCACGATCCGTTTCACCGCACCATGCCTGTGTTGACGAAATTCGAAATTGCGGCGATCTTGAAATGGCGCGTGGCGCAGTTGCAGTACGACCCGATGACGTATCTACGCGGCCCGGATGGTGAATACATGATGTTGCCACACATTTCCCCGTATTTGATCGCGCAGGAAGAACTGCGGCGCAAGGTGTTGCCCCTCTTGATCAAACGGCCGTTCCATCACGGCCACAGTCATGAGGTGTGGCGATTGCAAGATTTGTTATTGCTGCAGCCGTTGGAAATCGACACCAAGCAATTGTCGTTTGAGCCGAAAGAAAATATGACCATGGCCGAACGTCTGCAATCATTGGTGGTATGAACGGTCTGGAAAATTTGGAGGATCGGATTGCGCGGTTGAGTGATCAGATGGAGCGGATGAGTGATCGGTTGAGTGTTCGGATAGAGCGGATGAGTGCTCGGATGGAAGCGAGTGCGTCCATCTCGGCGGGGGGGTGTCACTGGGGCACCGCCGAAGAGGAGCCAATCTGGGACATTCCCATTCCCTCGACTGTTGACATGCAGGAGACAGACAACGGCAACGTTCCCGCGACTGTCAACAGGCAGGAGACAGACAACTGGAACGTTCCCGCGGTCGCGACGAACGGTTCCGCGATACCACTCGAAAAATGGCTGACGGTGTGGTCAACACTCGGCGCGAGCATTTTCGCCGACGAGCCGCCGATAAACTACAATGTATGGAACGAATTATGTGTGTATTGTTAACATTTAATCATGAAATATCGACCGTCACTCAACCCAACGCGCAGAAACGATTCAATGTGTAGAATCACATCGTCGTTCAACAACCGAAACACACAATTCCACAGGACGCGTTTTTCACGGCGCCAGGCATACGCGTCCAACTTCAGTCCGATCCAGAGCATCTCGAAATCGTGCTGATCTCGAACGCAGGTAGGGGTATCGGCGAAGCAGTAATACCGACCCGACGCAAGTTTCACGGGACAGGTAACTGTCGGGGTACCATTCCAAGTCACGGGAACTCGGGCGGGGAAGATGTAACACGTAGTGACAGGTTGAGGGGGGCAGTCGTAGGGTACCGCCAAGAGGACTTTGCCATTGACCTGATCTTGTACCAAGTCGCGGGTGACAATACACATCAGCGGGTCGGCGTTGTGTAAAACATAATATTGTCTTTCGAAACCCAAGCGGCAAATGTATGAGGATGCGAAGATATGTTGCGCGCAATCGACCACGACCGCGTTGGAGGTGAGATCCGCGCGTGGTCTGATCAAACCGATGCTGGGTTGTTCGGGGACTTCTATCAGCGCCATACGTTTGTGTCGATCATGGTCAATCGTCCGTTGGTAAACCCGCACGAGTTCCATTACAAAATGTCGATATGGCGCAATCGGCCGCCCGTGAACCCGGCTTCCCCCAACCACTCTTCGATGCATCGCATCAGCTCGTCGGGCATACGTAGCCGACGGCGCCAGTATCGTTTCTCACGTCGCCATTCCACATATTCTTGCTGCAGCCGATTCCACGACAGGGCGGCTTCGGTGTGGGTGAGAAAGTGGACAGGTTCGTCCGCAAACCGATACCGCCATTTGGGGTTCCACGCGGGGACGTGTTTCAACGGCGAAGTCGGGGCCATCCAAGTCATCGGACGACGTGCAGGAAAGGTGCAGCAGATGGGCAACGAGCATGGTGGAATGTGGTTGTAGGGAAAGGAAAGCATCACGCGTTTGTGGGCCACGATATTCGTTTGTGGTTTGTGGCGGAAATTCTCCAACACATACAGGTATTTACCCTTGTCGCGACTATCAGCATCGTTGATGCAATGATTGTAGAAATATTCTACCTCTCTATCGTCGCAATCCACCACGGCCATGATGCCCTTGACGATAAAATGCCGTAGCAGAAACCGCTCGTCCGCAGTCAACGAATAATCGCCAATCAACTCACCAACCCACCACATATTGTTGTCACTTATGCATACTTGGCGGAAGTTTCTTGATGCAGTAACCACGCGGCGGCGAGTTCGGCAACCAACACGGGTGCCAAATATAAGGTGACATTCAAATTCAGGAAGGAACCGACCAACGCTGCGCTCATGACGGCTAGGTTGGCCCACTGAGTGATGGGCACGTTTATTTGACGCAATCCCTCGCGTCCGATGATCCACGCGGCCAAGACAAACGCCATGACGTGGCCGAACCGACAAACCAAGTTGCTTGCTTCTTCGCCGCGCGTGGTCGTGATGGGGTGCCACAGCCACTCGGTGCTGAACGGCTGGTCGTTCACTGCGACATTGCAGGTGGTGCGAAAATAGCAAAACATGACGACGACGTAGATCGCCTCGAGGATCGATAAGACGTGCCAGTGTGTATTCAATACCCGCGCCATAATTTTTGTGGGGTGGTATACATAAAAAATAGTCATGCCGAAACGCAAACGAATGGTTGAGGTGACCGATGCGAACATTCACATCTATGTGGATAAACGTATTGCACAGTTGAACAATAGAACAAAGCCAGTAGATGCGGTGCCTCCCTTGCAATATTGGGATGTGTCTAAAGTGACGAACATGCGACGTTTGTTCGCGCGTCAAAATACAGATCTACTGCTTCAAACAGATGACATTACAGAATGGGATGTCAGCAACGTGCGAACAATGGCAGAAATGTTCCGCGAAAACAAAACCTTTAGTCAAGATATTGGCGGATGGAATGTTTCGAAAGTTACCGATATGTCACAGATGTTTGATAACTGCGTCAGATTCAATCATTCGATAGAGAATTGGAACGTGCACAATGTAACGAATATGGAACTCATGTTTTATATGTGTGATTATGACCTCCCCTTGAATGGGTGGGATGTATCGCATGTAACGAACATGAACGTCATGTTTGGGTATTCAAAATTCAATCAGCCATTGGATAAATGGAATGTGAGTTCCGTGGTGACTGCGGAAAATATGTTTGTCGGCAATCGCTTCTTCAACCAGTCGTTGATTCAGTGGCAGTTTCCACCGAACGTGGATTGTAGTGAAATGTTCTATCGCGCTGTCAGTTTTGATCAACCAGAAACACTGCGACGATGGATACGCACAACTCCATCTATTGCGGCCTTGGACTTTGAAGATTTTTTGTTTAATACACCCTTGTATTACAATGAAGATTTACCTCATACCATCACAACCATGCGAGACTGGGCAACCTGGATGGACGGCCGTGAACTCGAAGACGCCGCGAGGAACGTAGAAACCATTCGCCCCAAACTCAGTCATCGTGGGAATGCGGCCATGCGCATTGCCGGGCAATGGCTCGGCCGAACCGACGCCGAATCGAGCCACATCAAAACCATCCAAGATGACAACGACGCCATTGAACATGCACGACATCAAACGGCCGCAGGACGCGTTCGCACCAAACGACGTGGACGTTCGTCCAAATATATTTCTACACGGCTCCGCCGACATGCTAACAGAACGAAATAATTACGCATAAAAACGGATGATGTTCTACACGCAAAAGCACACGACCGATGCGACACAAATCGCTGCGCGTACACCACGTCCCGGATGAATTCTCAGTTCACGCAGGATTTCCTGCAGTGCGTCTGTCGGAACTTCTTCTGGCATGATTTCTCCCCAAAAAAAGAATCGTGGTCGCTAGGAATCGAACCTAGGCCTGGTCACGGATGTCGGTCCGCTTCCCGTACTCACCGCTATACGACAACCACTATTGAATGACATACCGAGAATCGAACTCGGATCTGGACCAGATTCGTGTGCCCTGTGCTCATCCATTACACCATACGTCATCCGACATTCACGACGGATTTGCTTCGTTAGGAGGTGATCCGGCGAACGCGGCCGGGGGTAAATTCTCCGACTCATCACAAATGTATTACAAACTTTTATATCGGACAGGGGACGTACCGAGCCACATTGTGTTATGCGGCCCGACCGACATGCTAACCTTGGCCGCTCGACGGTGGTGGATTGAATGTATTGCACCGACCGACAAAACTCCTTTGCTGAATATATTTTTTCGATGGATGACGCAAACGTGGATCGATGCAACCACGCTGTCGCTCTCGTTTCCGTTTGACGCGTGTTACCCGACATATCCCGTCAGCACCTGGCTGATCTATTGTGCTTCGGATTTCAACTCCGCGGGCATCCACGTCTCGGTGATCCCTGCGATTCCCCGACCGCCGACCCCTACACCATTCTTCGCGCAGCGATTCCGTAGGGTACCTGGCCCTAATGGTACATACGAGCGACTGTTGCTACGCGGCGTCGTATTAGCGGCGGAGGATGAACGCGTCCGCAAGATGCGGACGTTCACAATGCGGACGTTCACAATCGCCGAACCGGAACGACTCGGACCCATCGAATTCTACTTTCCACTCGCTCGTTACGGCGGACCATGGACCGACATGGCATACCTCGCGTTGGAAACGGACAGTTGGCATGAACCCCTGAAGCCTGGAGATATAGTGTTGGAAACAATCATGATTCGAAGCCTAACCAAGGAACCATATGTGTTGAAGTATTTGCAAGTCATGGAACACCGACTTCGTGTCAACTGCTTTTATCAACAAAAAATCATCTGCCATAGCCATAGTCTGTTCCGGATGGAAATGTGTCCTCTTCGATCGGAAACCATACATTCAGTGTATTTCCAAAAACAAATACTGCGCCGGTTTCGGCGATATGCATTCAACTTCGCAATCGTCCATTTCCACGGCATCGGCAACCCCGCGGTGGACGAAGTAATCACCTTCGACATGGCCTGGAACCATATCTTGAGCAAATGTTATTTTTTCAGTTATCTACTGTGGAAACGGCTGCGGATCAAGTTGCCGCGAGAACTCGTCCAGATCATTTTCGATTATTGCGTAATGTTTAATAATTAATAACTTAAGGTTCTCCATATTCATGACGAAACTCTTTCACTATTTCCGCTGCAGAACTGGCGTGAAAGGTTCGGCACTTGACGCGGCCTTTCCAACAGACGGGAATCGGATCCACATACAACACGCGTCGATCCTCATAGACAAATGGCGGTGGAGATTCGTCGACACACATCCGCAAATGCGGCCAATGTTGCGCAAGTTCGTGCAACATGTCCGCGGACAAGTCCCGCGCATATTGCTTCCACACGGCTCGTTCAGGCACCGTGTCGTTGTACTGCATGACACACAAGTATGCTGGCGGGTGTCCCGAATCCGGCGCACGGACCTGGGGTATCCGTAACACTGATACAAGGTCCACAGTCCAATTCGCATTCACCGTCATCAACCACATCGGGTCCTCCGCAAGCGTCGCCAAGGCAAGCCATGGCATCGGACAGTGCCAACAGGGACACAGCCGCAACGCCCGAATCCGGTCGAGCAACGGTGCAAAATCATCCGTTTCGCTGCCGCGATACACTCGCCAATACGAATAACTGTCATAGTCCGCAAACTCAAAGACATCCGGAGCCTGTTTCGGGTCATCTTCCGTCGGCACGCCATACGCGCGCACAATCTCTTCCAGACACCGAGTCGGGCTATGCCAATCTGTCGAGAGGACGCGGACGAGTGTCGCATACACGCGTGCATGATCCTCGGGGAGTCGCAGGCGTCGATGGCGCGGCCAGGCATAGGTGATGTGCGGAAGGGGTGCATCTCCAAACCCTGCGGGAACGGTGTCGCCAGGCACGTCTACACGCACAATCCAGCTACCCGAACCATCGCCGGAACTCACATCGACATACGCGCCGGCTTCTTGCAGTTCGTAAAACGTGCGAAACGGAAGAGGATTCATTCATCTATGAACGCTCACTCGGTCGTCGTCTTCCTCTTCTTTTTGTTCATCGATTCGGCCGTCCGTTTCCGTTTGCCACTGACCTCGGACGGCGTGATCGTCGCCACGTCCGCGGCAGGCAGCAGTTTGGGCCGAGTGTTCTGGTCGGCAAAGATGAATTGCGTGCACAGATTGTTGACCTCGAATTCTTGCAACGCCAGCCAAAAACAGAACGGAAGACGGACCCGCACAAACTGGCCGCTGGGGCCACACATCCGGCAATAGAACCGTGCCGGCACCGCAATCGGCATGTCGGGCTCTTCGCCGGAATTGCCCACCGCCGGAATACCACACATGCGACACACATAGATTTGAAACGCATCGCTCGCCGTGTACAATCGATCGTGCAAAAACCCACAGGCTCCATGCGCCAACATGTTGCCCACTTCCATTTCCCCCATCTTGAATCCGCCCTCGCGCGCACGTCCTTCCGACGGCTGCCGCGTGAGTTTCACCATCTGTCCTTCGTCGCGGCAATGTTCCTTGTCGATCACCATGTGGCGCAACCGATAGTAGAAGATCTTGCCCGAAAAGGTCATCGTGCGGAAAATCCGGCCCGTGCGGCCGTCACACATCCACCGCTCGCCCGTCGGATGCAACCCCAATTTGCGCAGCAGACGTGTGATACGCGGCATGTCCAGCTTGGCCCCGAAGGTACCGTTGCCGAAATACCCCAGGTAGGTCAGCAAGGTCGAGTACAGGCCTTCGTCCAGCAACGCGCCAGTCATGCGACTCGGAATGCAATGCGGATTCATCAGAATGTCGGGCCGCGACCCATTGTCGAGGAAATAGGGCATCATGGAATCATGACGCGGCGCAGACAACGATCCTTTTTGCGCGGACTGGGTCACAAACTTGTCGCCCATGGTCGGCGCCCGGATTTTCCGAATTGTCGTCTTGGCAAATTCCGCCGCCTCGCCATCCCGTCCCCAGTAATTGCGATCCACCGCCGCTCGCTCCTTCCCATAATACACCACCGAATGGTCTTCCAGATAGGGCGTGGGCATGTATTCGTACTTCATCTGGATCTGCGAGGTGATCGCCGCGATTTCCTGCGCCGAGGCATGTCGGGCCGTGGCTTCCGTCACCGCCTTGTGTATCTCGGCACGCATTGCCGGCCGACGCGACGTCTTTGTGGCCGCCGTCACACCCTCCAATCGGTTCTTCGGGATCTTGTTGATGCGCAACAACAACACATCCGAATCCTCAATGTATTCGTTCACCGGCACAAACCCCTCGGCATTCACCCGGTCGTAATTCGCCGCTTTCATTTGAATCGTGGTTTCCGGCGAGGGTTTCGCCACCCGTTGTTGTTCGTCCACCACGTTCTTGTCGCTTTCGCTGCGGTAGGTATTGTAGACCACGGTGTTGAACAGACCGCGGTCGAAACAGGCTTGATTGGCCGTGATGGAATCTTCCTGGTTGTTGCCGTCGTCGGCGAGCAACGCCATGATCACCATGTTGCCTGCCGGGGTCTTGTTCATCTCACACACGTCGTGCAGCAAGGTCGTCACCAGGGGCCGGTCCGACGTCAGACACACATTCGCCGACTTGTCCATGCGATACTCGACGTTGCTCGCAAACAACCCATTGGCCTGTTTGCTCATGCTGTTTTGGTATCCGTCGCGAATCGCCGGGTTGTGTTCCGGAAACGGAATCAGATTCATCATGAAGCCGAAAAACACCATCGGGTGAATCTCCGCGTATTCGTATTGCCACAAGGTATCCGCCGGCACCTTGCACGTCTCGATCGCAATCATACTCATCGTCTGCTCCTCCACGTCCAAATACTCCAAGACACCCCCATGTTCCGCGTCGCAGTGGTAGTCAAACAAATCCTCCCAGGGCAATTCGCCGGTATGGACCCGCGCCAACATCTCGCGCGTAATGGCCAGTCGTCCGTCGCGCACCACCAACAGCGGTCGACAGATGCGGCCGCCGTCCGTGCCCAGCCGAATTTCTTTCTGCAACACATCCCACACAATGGACAAATGGCGGTTCAAATACCCCATCCGTTTGTGGTGGCGCAACATCGACACCAATTCCTGCACCTCGTTCACCCCGGCCACCACCCCGATCCACGCGCCGTTCAACAACACTTTCACGTTGGCATCGGCATACGCCGAGGGAATAGGTTGCAGCGTGGTGTGGGCCAACCACGGCCGAACCAACTGCAACACGGGCTCGGACCACGTGGATACGGTAATGACAGTAGTCAACGCCATGTTCTTCACCAACCCCAGCCCCGAACTTTCGGGTGTGTCGCCGGGACATGCAAAACCCGTGGCCGTCATGTGCAATCGGCGCGGCTGCACCATTTCCCCGTTCTTGTCGAGCGGCGTGTTGATCTTCCGCGCCTGGGACAACAACGCCATGTGCGACGTGCGCTGTGTCTGTTGCGCCAGGCCGACCTTGTTGGTGGCATTCGGGGTCGTGCTGAAATCGCCGGTCGCAAAGGCGCGTTTGAACGGCCGGGTGATGGCGTCTTCCGACCACAACTTGTTGCGCATTTTGTCCGGCACCAAAATGTTGCACAACGGCGTGTCTGCTTTCCGGGCCGCGCGCAATTCCCGATTCACGTTCTTTTGCAATCGTTTCATGGCCACCGTCATCAACGACCGCAACATGTTGTTGATGGTCACCCCGGGAGTATCGATGCGCTTGTTGGTGTAGGAATCTCGGTTGTCTGGCGCGGTCAGGCCACAGGCCACCGCCAGAAATTTGCGCAAATACATGCCCAGGGTGTACATGCGCGCGGTGGGATTGCGCGGCGCGTTGGCGAAAAAGTCGTCGTTGACCATTTGCTGGCTGTACCAAAGTCGTCGACGTTCAATCACCTGTTCGTTGCGCTGGTCTTTCTCGGGTTTGTACTTGGTGAGGGTGGCCAAATACCGACACGCCTTTTCCTGCATCGTGTCGCCCGCGTAGTCAGCGCGCAGATTCAGTCGATTGCATTGGATCTCGTCGTGGGACGCCAGCATGTAGGGCAAAAATAGGTTGTTCTCGGGATGGGTCGGATCGTCCAGACGCAAGACGTACCCGAAGATCTCCTCGTCGTTCTGCGCCCCCATGGCATAGAACAGCGCGAAGATGGGGATGGTGGCATGGGGATCGAGTTTCGACACAAAGGCGCGGATGGGATGACCCTTCACCGAGCGACGACGCACAATGTAGAGTTCCTTCAATTTGGGCGCCGACAACCCGTTTTCCGCCAAGCACCGAATCTCCAGTTTCCACGCGTATTTGGACTGCACCTCCGGAACCGCCAAGATGCACGGTCCGTTCTCTTTGGGTCGCTCGTTGGGATTCAGCTGTTTCTCGAGCCCCTTGATGATGAACGACCCGCCCGGATCATGGATGCATTCGTGCACGTCGTGGGGATTCACGTTCGGCTGTTGCACCAAATTGCAGAGACACGACTGGGTCATGACCGGCAACTGCATGATGTTCAGCCGGATGGAGCTCTCGTGGCGCTCGACCACCCCGGCCTGGTCATTGTGGCGCACCAGGGAGATGTTTAGCAAGGCGCTCACATTGCTCATGTAGTTCAAGTAGCGAATGCGCGCCTCGTTGGGGAACAGCCAATGCTCCGATCCATTGGCTTCGCGGTGTTTCGGCGGCACAAACAGCGGATCGGAGAATTGCAGCTTGGCCTCGATGTAGCTGCATCGGCGCCCGCCGACCAGTCCCTGGTCGCCCTTGATGTCTTCGCTCTTGCAATGGATCGACTGGCTGGCGATCACCCGCGGCCCCGACACTTCCACAAAATAATTGAAACTGTCAATCTGGTGTTCGACCAGTCGGGCGGTTCCGTGGTCGCGAAAATACGCAGCCACCAATTGCTCGCCATGTTCCTCGCACCGATACCCTGATTCTTCTAATACGGTAGTCAGTTGTTCCATTCTAAAAAAAGAGCGACCCGTCTCCGGCCGACAGAGATCATGAATTACTTTTTCCGTTCGAAGCTGCCCCCCGATCCGCAACTGGTGGCCCTGGTGGACCGCACCATGCAACCTGCGAATTTGACGAAATTCGCCGAAATGGTGTTGACCTGGCTATTGTTGTTGTTTGCGGTCATGGTCGTGGTGGCGCTCGGACAAGACACACATCCGCTGGATTTGCTCGGACGTACCTGGGGCTGGAGTCAGTGGGCGGGGCTATTGGTCATGCCGGCATTATGGCTCGCCCTGGGCTGGATGCCCGAACAGTTTCGATATCGCAGCATCGCGATCGGCAGTGTTGTGCTGGTCAGCGGATTTCTCGGATACCAATTGATGTTTCCGCGCGGATTGCGCGTGCAAGGAACGCCGTCGCAGCGCTGGTTGTCGCCCACCGTGTGGTACATGCTCGAAACGATCGTGGGGCTCGGCGTGCTGGTTAGTCTGGCCACGGTGGGCGTGACGGTCCTGCAATACCAACCCACCAACACCTGGTACGGTCGCCTGTTGGTGATGCCCTGTTGGTTCCGCGATTCCCTGATTTTGGTGCTGAACGATTTGGCCATGACCCCCTATCGCGCAACGGCGGTGTTGATTGGCTTGTCGGCCGCCCTGATTGCCGGCATGACCTGGATGCGCTCACAACATGCCCAGTCGTGGTTGGCGGTGGCGAAAGGCAGCGGGCAACGAGCGTTGGAGGATTCGGCGGTCGTGGGCAAGGCCGTGGTGATTGATGGACCCGAACGGTCGTTGTCGCGCAACCACCAAACGGCCCTGAGCAGTCGTGCCGATCCGTTTGGTGCCTGGACCTGGGAAGCGACGTGGTACATCTTGTCGCGCAATTCGGTGCAGAGTTCCAAGCCCGTGTTGGTTGCCCAACTGGCCAGTCCGCGCACAGCCTTGGTTCGTGTTTGGTGGATGCCGGCGAGTCGGCGCTGGGCGCTTTGGACATACGCCGATCGCGAGTATACGTTGCTGGATTGGCCGATGCAACGATGGACACGGACGACGGTGCAGTTTCGATCGACGCGCGTGGAATTGTGGTTGGACGAACAATTGAGCTGGTCGCACCCTGTGAAGGTCTCGACGCCCGGAAGCCGCGACGGTCCAGAAGATTGGACGTGGGAACTGAAGGCGCCCACGGGGGTGTTTGGATACGTCCGCAGTGTGCAGATGTATCCCCATGCGAACGTGGTGTTTGCCAACGCCACGGCGCGGGAATAAAAAAAGACAGACGGATGTGGATCTGTTTATGGATGTTGTTGTTGACGGCCGCGATCGTCACCGGGTGGTCTCC
>JACCDW012035309.1_pt1 | contig 49887 bp, 84 predicted proteins | sample 7449781 | NCBI WGS metagenome assembly JACCDW01 (sample SAMN15323449, study PRJNA562643) | freshwater metagenome | isolation source: river surface water | place: USA:Blue River Watershed | collected 2017-08-18
AGTCCAGTGAGTGAAGTGCTATCAGCGTGTTTGGTCATACCGACCACCGTAGTCGCAGGGCAGGGGCGAGGCAAGTATCCCCACCACCCAGGGGCGCACGAAGCGTGGAAGGTCACGACAGGCGAGGCGAGGGGCGTGGCTCGCAGTGAGAGAGGCTCGCAGGTGCTACGGGTAGCCCACGGGTAATGAGAGCGACCCACCCCACCCCCTGACCGACCAAGACAGGGAGTGAGGTAGTGACCACACCCGACCGAGGTGAGTGACCAACCCACCCCGACCGTACCCCATTGACGCACGACCCGACCCGAAGTGTGACCACCCCACCCCCCGAGAACGGTTGGTTTCTGATATGGCGTGTGACTAGCGTGGCAGGTATGGAGACAGTGACCTACGCCGTACTTGACGACACCGAACACGAAGCCGTGACCCGATTAGGCACGCTGTACGAACTCGTCATTGAGGAAGCGCAGTCACCTGATGAGGTAGAGCGACTGACCCGACTGAGCAGGAAGGTGATGAGCCGAGGCGCACACTTGTCGTCAGGTGAGGTGGTCGCATTCGTGATGACGCTTGACTGGCTCGCACACTTGCTCGACCGTGAAGCAGACACGCCCGTCACCACTGACGCAGGTCGTGACTATGTCGTGATGAGGAAGGCACACGCAGTCAGCGTGAGAGAGATACGTCGCACGCTCGCAGATGGTTTCGCCACTGTCGCAGAGAGGAGAGCGAAGTGAACGACACGCACCTCATTGAGTGTGACGCTTGTGGAGTGAGCGAGGAAGTAGACGCACGCCTCAACCAACTAGAAGCAGGTTGGTCTGTCGCAGTCGCCTCACTTGGCTACTACAACGGTTTCAGTGACGACACGACCCGTGATGATGAGTGGAGACTATGCCACGACTGTGTGGTGAAGTTTCTCGCAATGTTTCCCCGTCTCGCCGACAGTCTCGGCAAGGGACAGCACCCGACACTCACACACGACAAGCCGTGTTGCGACCACGCTTGGCGAGGCACTGAACTGTTTGGTCAGTATGAGCGTGACGAACTCGGCAACTTTGTGCCAGTCGCAGGGGCGCACGTTCAGCACGCCAACGCAGGAGAGTGGATAGTCGCCGACTAGGTGAGGAAGTCGCAAGTGCCACGGGTAGCCTACGGGTAGCCCTACTACTAAGGAGATACACCCAATGAAGTTGATACGCACCACGCTCGCAGTCGCAGTCGCACTGTCGCTCGTCACCGTTGGCGAAGCGCAAGCGACTGAGTGTGAGACGCCGACGCTCGCACCGTCGTCTGAGACACCGACACTCGTCACCATTGTTGATACCGAAGTAGGTACGCCAGCCTTTGAGCGACTGGTGGAGTACGCCAGTGGTGGACACCGTTCGCTCGGCATAGCGATAGCGCAAGCACACGACTGGTTTGGAGTGTGTGAGTATGTCGGCGTTGGCATTGGACACGGTTCAGGTGGCAACGGTTTCCGACCGAACTTTACGCTCGCCCTATGGCGTGAGGGAGTAGATGTCTCGCTCGTTCGCAGTGCTGTGTACGCACTCATTGACGCAAGCGACAACCCAGTAGTGACGAACGGCGACTGTGCTATCTCGTGTGACGGAACGATAGACGGAGTGCTACCTACCACCACGACCGAAGCACCGACTACGACTACAACCGAAGCACCAGCACCAGCACCAGTGAGCGAGAGCGCACCAGCAGATGAGCCAGCACCAGTGAGTGAGCCAGTCGCAGAGGAAGCACCAGCACCAGCACCAGCGCCGACTACGACTACGACTACGACAGTGCCAGCAGTGGAAAGCGCAGGAGTGTCTGTGTCGTCAGCACCGACTATCGCAGTAGCAACGAAGCCAGTCGTCACCACGAAGCGCACCGTCACCAAGAAGCCGACACCCAAGAAGCCAGTGGTCAAGAAGCCAACCGTCAAGAAGCCAACCGTCAAGAAGTGAACGAACTCGTCATTCTCGGCGTGATGCTCGTCGCACTCGCTTATCTCGTAAGAGACTTGTGACCAAGCCAGCTCGAAGCCCCGGTACACACGCCCACTTCACCGTGTAGAGAGTTCAGCACACAAAGAGAGAAGGCTCGCAAGTGCCTACGGGTAGTGCTACGGGTACTTAGTTTCTGATATGGCGTGTCGTTAGTATTCGTAGTGAAAGGAGGGGACAATGAAGACCATAGTCAAAGGACTGCCACGCTCAATCGTGAAGTGTGGAAACTTGGTAGAGGTATGGTGCTCGTCACCGACTGGCGACAGTTCGGACAGCCACATCTTCACCATTCCGTGTCGTGACGAAGCGCAAGCCGAACAAGTGTTTCAGGCTTGGAGCGACCTGCTCGACACGCTCGCCAAGTCGTAACCGACACACGAAATCTACAACGGCAGACGCACCCCCTTCCAGCGTCTGCCGTTGTTTCGCCGTGAGCCCCGGCTAACACTTATCATCAGTAGGTGAATATTCTCATTGCGCTCATTATGTCGCTCGCTATCGCCGTGACTATCGGAGTTGGGGCGTATCGTTCAGGCAAGTAGCGCAAACCCTTATGGAATAAGGCTCGCAAATGCTTGACTTGTGTTTCAGTATTCCCTACCTTTGATGATGAAGGGAGAAACCAATGAGAACAATGAAGGACAAGGCAGTAGCAGTAGCAGTAGCAGTGTTGGCTGTCGTGGCAGTGTGGTCGGTATGGAAGGCGATTACCGAACCGTACACCTGCGAGAAGGCAACGCATATCGTTCAGGAAGGCGACACGATTAGTGGCATAGTTCGCCAGTATTGTCGTGGCAACCTGTCGCAAGCCGACTACGACTATGTGAAGAAGTACGGCACGCTTATCCACCCGACCCAGCGCATTGAGGTCGGCGACCCGTATTCGGATTAGTTTCTGATATTGCCTACGGGTAGTCTGTCTAGTGAAGGGAGAAACCAATGACCACCACCACCGAAACCATTACCGTCGCCACCAAGAGGTGCTACCACTGTGGCGAAGAAGGCACGCTCACTATGCCAGCCGAGGAAGGCTTGCGAGGTATTGAGGCGTACAGCGCAGGACAGTACGCACAAGACGCGTTCCCGTTCCTGTCGGCAGAAGACCGAGAGCAAATCATCTCGGGTACGCACCCGAAGTGTTGGCAAGAGTTGTTCGGCTCTTGCGACGACGAAGACGAAGACGAAGAGTAATCGTCAGCCCGAGACGCACCCCCTGCGTTTCGGAGCTCTCGAGCCCCGGCTTACCCTGTAGTACACAGGGTGTGTGGTATGTTTCAGATAAATCTAACTAAGACATACGGAGAAGCACACGAAATGGCACACGGGTTGGAAATAGACGCTAAGGGTGTAGCGAAGATGGCGTACGCCGACAGGGAAATCCCGTGGCACAGGCTTGGCGTGGCAATGAAGGGACTACAGACAGCAGAGGCAATGCTTCAGGCAGCGCAGGCTGACTATGACGTGGTAACCACGAAGGTCGCAGTCGTAGACGCAGACGGAAATCTCATTAGAAATGCTGACGGCACAGCAGTCGTCATTGAGGACAGTCGGGCAACGGTACGGGTGAACCCTGACGGCTCGTTTGACGGATTAGCCACGGTCGGTACACGCTATGTCGTACAGCAGAACCGTGAATGTCTTGACTATGCGCTCGCAATCGTCGGGGCTAGCAAGGGAGACGCAGTAGTAGACACCTGTGGCGTGCTAGACGGTGGGCGTGAGTTCTTCTCGTCACTTGACTTGGGGCAACTCGTCATAGACCCTACGGGTATCAACGACAAGATTGAGCGTTATCTACTCGTTCGCAACGGACACGACGGAAAGACGCCGATTACGTTCGCAAATACTTCTATTCGTGCCGTATGTAAGAACACGGTAATCGCAGGAATGAGCAGTGCGCCACGGGTATTCACGGCTCGTCACACTCGTAACGCAGACCACGCCATTGAGGAAGCGCAAAAAGTACTAGAAATCTCAACGGAATGGGCTAAGTCGTTCAAAGAAACAGCCGAGAAACTTCTCACGATTAGCGTTCCTGATAAAAGTCAGCAACTCACAAAGATACTTGACGGCGTATTCCCAACAAAGCCAACCGACACGGATAGACAGAGAAAGAACCGTGACGGAGTAGTCGCACTCGTTCGTGGTATCTACGGAAATGATAAGAACGGCGCAGGCTACGGGTACAACGGGTGGAGTGCTTACAACGCAATCGTTGAGTATCTCGACCACTACCGAGACGCAAAGCCTGACGAAAGAGCATTGGCGTCAATGAATAACAACTCGTGGGTTACAAATAAGAAGGTACTCGCACAGCAAGTTATTCTGTCACTGGCTTGACGGCCAGTAGAGATACCATTGAACAGTAAGCCCCGCACTGTGAAGGCTGGTGTCAATGGACAATGAACATGAATTTGAGCCTGACGACAACCCGTTTGACGCTGAACCAACTCGTGAGGAACTCGCTGTTTGGCTGAGTGAGTTTATGAACAAGAGCGCAGACGCCGAGATTATGTACCGGTCTCACTTCTGCTCGCTAATCGTGAACCGTATCTTCTCAGAGTTTGGCTACGAAGGTATGTGTGAACTTCTAATGAGCATAGACAAGCAGTCGGGCTGGATTACAGACATCATCATTGAGAACAACGACATTGACGACATACTGTTCAAAAAGTTTGGTGTTTACGACAGAGACGCTATTCGCAAAGCCCGTGAGACAGACGCTATGGCTGAACTCAACCAAAAAATATGGCGTTTGCGCAAAAAGTATTCCAAACTCATTGCTGATGAGATTATGGGCGTAAAGCCCGAACCGAAAGCCTGACAGCCCCGGCACACACGCAAGCAAGAGACAAGGGTTGCCAGCCCTTGCCCCCGCGCCGCGTAGGTCACTCCCCAGGCCAAAGGGTGTGGTTTGCCCAAGCGATGTTCGCCTCGCTTGACAAGCCACCACCAGCGACAAAGCTCATGATGAACTCTGCTCGCTCTTCCTGCTCAGCCATGCTTCGCTGAAACTCGTGGAACTCTTCTTCCGAAGAAAAGCCCTCTTCCTGCCACTGTTCCATTTTCTTCACCCCCCTTCGTTCGTGCGTGTGCTTAGCACTAAGCGTAATCACACGCCACATCAGAAACTAAGGAGCGCGCCGGGGCTCTTGGTTTCTGACATTGCCTCTTTGTACAGTGTTTAGTACCTACGAAGGAAAGGGAAAGGTCAATGTCCACTATCACCATCGTCGAGAAGGGTCAGCGTAGAGGGTTGTCTCAACTCGAAGCGACCATCTGGTCCGACTACATCGCCGAACTCCACAAGGAGAACGACCAACTCAAGGAGACGGTCGCCTCTCTCCAGAGCATTCTGAGGCTCGTCTCAACGCTCGCTGGCTGAGCGCAAGCCCGAAAGGGCGACAAGGAAAGGGCGACCCACACGGGTCGCTTTTTTCTTGCCCCAGCTCGAAGCCCCGTATCAGTGCCTGTCCAAGAACTTCATTACCAACTGCGACGCTGACGAGCCTGCGAACTCTCCACCCTCAACTGCTGCGTTTACTACTCCACGCTTCTTCTCAATGAGCGAGTAGATTTCCTCGTCAATAGTTCCTTCGGTGAGCAAGTAAGTCGCCGTCACGCTTCCCTTCTGTCCGATACGGTGAAGTCGTGAGTAAGTTTGGTCTAGGTCTGCTGGTGTCCACGGCAACTCTACGAACACAATGTCTTGGGCTGCCGTGAGTGTGTGTCCTGTCTTGGCTGCCTGAATAGACAGAACGATTACGGGGGCTTCCTCTACGGGTAGCGTCTGAAACTTGTGCTTTTGTTCCTCAATGTCGGTGACTTTCATATCTCCCTGAATACGCAAGTTTCCGAACTTTTTAGCAAGTTCATCAACAATGTCTCGGTGGTGCGCTGCGATAACAACTTTCTTTCCGTCTGCTATGCGCTCCTTTACCCACTCCTCAACTACGGGCATCTTTGCCTTCGCTGCGAGCCGTCTGAGAACCGACAACTTGACTAGGTGTTCATTGCTTTCTGCTTTTATTCGTGCCACCACGGCAGCCGAGTACGGGCTTTCTCCGAGTTCCAATGCGATTTCTCTCGCTCTATCGGTGATGTACTTGATGATGTCTCGCTCTGCCTTCGCATACTCCTTGAGCCCCGACTCAGTGCCCTCAATAAGAACTGGACTGTGAACTACGGGTGGCAGTTCAGATAACACCTGCGACTTGGTACGGCGTATGTAGCAAGTACCACGAAGTCTGTCGTTGAGTTCGTCTAAGTGTGAGTGACCACTGATGTTCCATTGACCGAACCTATCTTGGAAGGCGTTACAGTACCTTCGGTAGAACCCCCACAAGCCACCAAACTCTTTCAGTTTCCCAATAATGTCTAGTTGGCTGGCATATTCGGCTGGTCTATTGGTTACGGGTGTTCCAGTAAGGCACAACACAATGCCGTGTTTCGGTGCGCTCTTTGCCATCTTGATAGCCGACTTGGTTCGTTGGGCAGTTGGTGTCTTGGCGTAATGGCTTTCGTCAAAGACATATGAGTTATGCCCAGTGAGTTGCTTCTCCCAATGCTGGATATTTGAGTAGCCGACAACCACGACGTCATACGTACGGGGCTCCGGGAAGTCTTTACGGTTACTTACTACGGATACTCGTCTGTGAGGCAACCACCTGTTCCACTCTGCTTTCCAGTTCAGCGCAAGTGTTGGTGGACAAACAATGACTGCTGGATAAACGTCATCTTTCTCTGACGAATGCTCCAATGTCGCTATTGCCTGTATCGTCTTGCCAAGCCCCATCTCATCAGCAATGAAACTTCGCTTCGCACGGGTGGCATAAGCAACGCCGGCTTTCTGATACGGCAACAAACTTCCTTGTAATAGTGGAACTTCTATTTCAGCGTCTACCGAGCGTGAGGCTTGTTGTAGTTCCTCTAACTTTGACTTCATCTCATCAGCAACTTGGAATACCGTTGCGTCTACGGGTACTGAGAACGACTCAGCCCAATAGATAGTGTCCTCAGCCGAGGTTACGGGTGCTCTCCAAGCGACTTCGCCTTTATCCCAAGTGATACCGGGTATCTTTTTGACGCCGTTGATTATCACTTTGTCGTAAGGGATTTGTATGAATATCCAGTCGCCTTTGAGATAAGCACCTCGCTTTGCCTGTCTCTTAGGGGGCGTGAACAGCAATACTTCCTCAGATACCTCAAACTCGTGCTTTAGGGCAAACTCTCTGACTTCACCTATTGAGCCGAGTGGTACTTTCCACAGCTTCGATACTTTGTCCCACTTAGCCCCGGATATCTGCTTGATTTCAGCAACTTGGTCTTGGTCATATGGGAAGTCCAATGCCAGTAGGTCGTGGTCAAGAAATAGGCGCACGGGTAGATAATACTGCTATCGTCAAGGGTATGGAACAACACATAGTAGATATTCTGAACAAAGTAACCGAGATGAACAAGAAACTTGACGAACTGGAAGTAATACTCCAACGCATCTCTCTTGATGTTTCTACGCCAACCGAGAAGTCACTCGGAGCAACCAGCCAGTCTCTTGGAGCAATGCGCCTCGGATAATGAAGGTTGGGATTATCTCTACGGGCTCTATGGGCTCAACGCTAGGGAAACTCTGCCAAGATAACGGACACGAAATCTATTGGGCTTCTGATGGAAGGTCGGAAAGAAGTCGCAATAACGCAGAAAAACTCGGCTTTACTGATGTTGTAACACACGACAAACTTGCCGAGATATGCCAAGTCGTATTCTGTGTTGTCTCAGGTGAAGGCAACGCATTAGCGATTGCTGAACAGTTTGGGCGCAATGGTTATCGTGGTATCTACGTAGATGCCAATGGATTTTCCACGCAAGAAACAGACACAATGCTGTATCGGACTGCTTACAAGTATCGGCTGAAACTTACGGAAATGGGTATTCGTGGCTGGACAATCTATGACGAACAGATACAGCGACCTGAAACAGCAAAGATGTTTATCGCTAGTCCTGAGGCAGAAACAGTCAAAGACTTGCTTGACAATCCGAACTGGGTATTCACCGTCAATGACGAAGTGCGACCCAAACAAATAATCCGAGAGTTCAACGCGGGGCTCAGGCAGTAAGAAAGGGAAACCTCTCGCCCCAACTCCCAGACTGGGCGGTACCTGCCCGCTGGCGAGACGACCCGTGGCGGCTGCTTCGCAAGAAGAGGACGGATGAAGGGCTGAGTGCCTAGGACACTCGCCCGACAGAGCCTTATCTCTGGAGAGGCTTGCTGGGTAAGTCTCGTTTCTCCAACTGTCTGAGAGCCGAGGCGACAAGTTTCCCTGTCACACCAATAACGATACAGATAGGCAATGTCAGAAACTAAATCGACAGCTGAGCCCCGGCGTGTGCGTGTTGGTTTTTGATACAGCGTCTATGTAATGTCGTAGATATGGAAATAAGCACAGCGATACTCGCAAGCGAAGACTGGTTGGAGTGTTCGTGTGGGAACAGACCACACACTTCAGGTTTCTATCCGTGTAGCAACATCAACGGTGAGTGGGTTGAGTGCGAGCCGACATCGGATGTATGGGTAAGGGAGAATTACTTCTGCGCCCAATGCGACGCCGTGTACGACATCACCGACAAGCCGAGAGAGTTCTACAAAGACATTCGCTTCTACTACTTGGAGAAAGCATGACCGACAAGAACATCATCTGCCCAAGTTGTGATGGGTTCATTCCGAACAACGACACACCCGGGGCTTACCCAGGTGCTATCTCACGGCGAGACAACAAAACCGAAATATGTTCAGAGTGTGGAGAGATAGAAGGCTGGATAGATTATCTAGTCCACACGGCATTGGAGAAAAAATGAGCGAACAGATAAGACCTGAAGACATATTCGTTGGAAAATCTCTGAATGACTGGAAACAAATCGGAGAAGAACGAGGCTGGGTTTCTCAAACAGCAACTCTTACACGCTCTCGCATAGATGATGCTCTCAAAGAAATGGAAGAGAACACGCTTCTCATTGACGGGTTTGATGAGGCGTTTCTCGGGTTCTCACAGCGCATAAATCAACCGATACTCGCTGTCTATTCATATGATGGACTTGTGAAGGTCTGTATGGACAGAGACGGTATGGAGTGGGAAGAAGCCGTTGAGTATGTGGATTACAACATTGTCGGTGCGTGGGTTGGCGAACAGACACCGATTATCGTGATGCCACTTGCTGATTACTGAGATAAAGGATTACACTTACCGATATGACGACAGTTACTGAAACAAAACGACCTTGCCACGGAAAGGTTTATCTTTTCTATGGGAAGAATGGTGAAAGACCAGAAGCACGAGACAGGCGTGAAGAAAAAGCAAAGAAAGTTTGCGCTAGTTGCCCAGTACAAATTGAGTGTCGTGATATGGCACGCAAAAATGGAGAAGTTTATGGAGTTTGGGGCGGAGAAACTGAAAGAGAGCGTCATCACGCTGGCTACGCAGTAATTCCTTCTTCAATGCTTCGGGGAGTACGAGACAGACTTGCTATATGAACTACTTAGAGTTTCTTGCTGATGTAATGCTGAAGTATGTAGCGAGAACTGATGAGACTATTCGCTACGGGCAGGTGTATTACAACTATCTATTAGAGATAAAGCCATCTATCGCTAAAGAACTAAACGGTTCGCTTCTCGACCCATTCCATAGAGATAACTGTCCACCAAAAGTACACGAGTTTGTAGAGGCTCGCTGGACTACCTAATAGGGCAACAACTAGGTCTGCGCTCTCGGCGCTTCACCTTTGCCGGTTTATCTTTTTTCTTTTTCTCTTTATCTTTATCTGCCACGTAATAAGTGTAGACCGGTTATGCCGCCGGAGCCCCGCGAAATCTTGCCTTTGGTTTCTGATGTTGCGTTCTCGTAGTATTTCTCTTGTCGGGAGGGAAGGGCTCTCCCAAAGGAGGAAGGTGTGAGTACCATCAGAGACGAACGGTCGGGCGAAATCCCTGACGACCTGTCTGCCGAAGCGAGCAAAGCACGCACGGAGCGTCTGCGCTACGTTGACTGCGACACGAAGGCGTGTCAGCACGAATGGCGACGGGTTGGCTCGGTCACGCACTACGCCAACAGCAGGCTCGGAACCTACTCGGCGACGGACTACTACAAGTGCGCCAAGTGTGGTGAGTGGGGCGAGAAGCACGACTACAACAACTACTCGGGGGACTAACCCCCCGAGGAAGTTGATGAGGCGGGGCTCATCGAGCCGATTTGGTTTCTGATATGGCCACTCGGTACAGTGAAATACATGAAGAACAACGAGATGTTCCACGTGGAACATGGAAGGGGCAAGGACATGACCATCACGGCTGGAGTGAAAGCCATTGAGGAAATCCGAGTTGCTGTAAGTGAGTTACTCGAGTTACTCAACGACCGAGCAGACACCACAGAGGTCTGCGATACGCTCGACAGAATCCTCGGACGATTCGAGGGGTCGTACTACTACAACGGCTGGAACGGTTGGAAGCAAGCACTCCGACAGCCAGACGAGAAGCCGTTTGACCCAGCCGACTGGGTCTGAAAACACCGAGAGAGAGGCGACCCGAAAGGGTCGCTTTTCTTTTATCCAGATTTAGAGCCCCGGCTCAACCTTCTTTGGTTTCTGACATAGCGTCTCGCTAGTGTGGTGGTATGGAAGGGAAGGAGGTGACAACAATGGAGACAACCTTCAAGGTGACACGCACTGGACTGTACGTCGACGTGTGGGTGACGCGCAATGGGCGCACGCAGGTCTACACGAGCATCGCTCGCGATGAGGCCGAGGCCGAGGCACTCATGGAGAACTGGCGCAGGGGCAACCCTGAGGCAGTCGAAGCCTGAGAAAGGGAGTGGCCCGAAAGGGTCACTCTTTCTTTCGAACTTCGGGCGGGGCTCAGATTGAGGTTTTAGTTTCTGATACAGGGAGTTAGTATTATTATGACTATGGACAACACCACCAATACCGATACCTGCGAGTTCATCGGTGCTCGCAACACCGAGTGCTGTGGCAACTTGGAGGGACGCCGAGTGAACGGCAAGCACACCATCATCTGTGATGAGCACTTCTACGAGATGGTAGACCAAGCGATGTCGCTGTGGTAGACAATGCCCTACGACTCGTACTCGCTTGCTATGTCGTAGTTCTTTCTACAAGACTTATCGGACTTTGGTAGCGACGCTGCATCGGGGCTGATACGCTTCGGCTATGTCTTCATTGCCACCTCTTTATACTTGTTGCGTCTGTGGTCAACCGGTAGACCCCGGTTCTTTGACTTCTCTTAGGCTTGCTGAGGTTTGGCTGAAGAGTAGTGGGAAAACAGTTTTCGCCGTTGAAAGCGAACTGTGGAAATACAGACACAACTTCTGTGGGCAAGGTCCTAAACAAGACAGCCTGTTCTAAAACGAGCTCGAAGCCCCGTACTGGTGCGTCTAGGGATACTTGGTTTCTGATACAGGCTGTGAGTAATATCTAAGGCATGGACAACGAAGGGAACACCATGAAGGACATCTACGAAGGTTTGGACACGACTGACTGGTCTGACGCTGACCACGCTCTCTACAGGGCGTGGCACAAAATACTGGCAACTCCTGCTTACGGTCCGTACGACTTGTACGAACACTCGGCTTGCTCACAATGGCTTGATGTTGTGTGGGAAAAGAACATCTTCCCAACAGAAGTCGGTGAGTGGCTCGCAAGCGAAGCAGAGTTCAGGCAATAATCATTACTGGTACAGTATGTTCATGAACGTATTTCGCTACTACCAAGGATTATTCATAGGCTTCATTGCGGGGCTCACATTCGCCTACATCTACTCCGTAATCAGAAAGAAGTAGTTTGGTTTCTGATATTGCCTATCAGTACGATTATTTACATGGACAACGAAGGGAAAGCCATGAAAACACAAAACATCTTGCTCGGTATTCTGATTGGGATTGCACTTGCAGTCGCCTTCTTTTTCTATCAGCAAACGGAAAAAGCAATCAACGCCTACATCTGCGACAGCAGTGAAGTAATCGTCTTTGAGGGCGTGACGCTGTACGACATTGTTCAGGGTCAGTGTGACGGGAACTTACGAGAAGCACTTGATGATGCCGTAGATACATACGGAACTAATCTCAGTGTCGGACAACGAATATTCCTGCCACAAAACAACGATTGCCAACTGCGCATGACTGACGGTGGCGAAGTGTGGGAAGATTGCCCATGACGAGCAGACGAGTGAAGCGTGGCACTTTCGGAACGCCTAGTGGTACTCGCAAGTACCGACACACGGCAAAGTACCGATACAAAAGAATGAAAACTCGCTAAGAACTTACCTTGTAGCCTTTCTCCATTTCAGGCTCGGTAAGGGGCAGTACGGGATACCCTTCCCCCGTACTGCCCACTTTCTTTCTCGAGCCCCGCTACGCAACCCAATACAACGGGGCTGAACAAACAGGTGAAGGCCGATCCGCAGCGATAGTCGCCTGGACTACTAAAGGTATTGCTTCTGATATTGCCTTCCCGTACGCTTGCGCTATGACACTTCACGATGAACACGAAACGCCCCTTACCCACGACGACTGCCTTGACAATGGCTGCTACGACATTGACTGCGAAGGCGTAGTCGAACTCATGCCTGCATGGCGTGGGTGGTCATCATTCCCACGTTGCCAAGCGCACTACGACGCCTACTGCGAACGCAATGAGGCGCACGACGAGCGCGAGGCCGCGTATCAGGCGAGCCTGTACTGTGAACACGGCACTTATATCGGCAGTTGGGACGGCCCTGACTACCTGTGCGGGCAGTGCGAAGCGTGGTAAACGGGGGCCCGACCTGATCGGGCTGCGACATAAGTGCCGCCCTTCGGGGCGGTATTTATTTGCCCGAAGCCCCGGGTGATGTGGTTGACGAGCGGGGCTTAAAGCTCGGATATGTCGATTTGGTTTCTGATACAGCCTGTCGCTACTCTTATCTCGTGCCTACAAACCGACTGGAAGGAGTCATCATGGGTACTTTCGTCATCACCGCTCTTTGGAGGGACGCTTCGGGCGACCTCATGGAGCAGGACAACCACACTCGTGCGCAGACAGCGCAAGAGGCAGTTGCCGAGACGGTTCAGGGAGTTGTGGAAGTTTGGGACGGCGAGATTCTCGCAGTTCTCGTGAACGCCACGCAGGAGCAGAAAGACCTGCTCGCCGAGATGTTCCGTCCATTCGTGACCTGCTCTCGCTAAGAATAAGGAGCGTCACCCTCACGGGTGGCGTTTCTTTTTCCCATTAGCCCCGGAGAATAAATCACGGATACGGGGCTCAACCACGGACTTGGTTTCTGAGATTGCGTCTCAATATGATGAAATCGTAACTCGGAAGGGGGTGAAAATGGAACAAGTGCTGAAGTTCAGCATTGCTGGCTTGGTGATTACCGCATGGGAAATGCGTGACGGCAAGGAAGTCGTCGCGGGCATGACCGTGTGTGGCAGTTACCGACAGGCAGAGGACTTTATGTCCGCTGCCCGTAGGGCTGGCTTGGAGAAGGTCTTGTAAAGGCTTTCTCAAAGCGTCACCTACTCGGGTGACGCTTACATATCTAATGAGCCCCGGCACATGTGTACGTCTCGTCTTTATGACATACGGGGCTAAACAATGACTTTGGTTTCTGACATAGCGTTCACATACGATGTAGTCATGAGAAACTTCTTCATCATTCCCGAAGACAAGCCAGACGCTGGCTACACATACATTCGCTCTTGGTACGCAGGGGTGAAGTGGGCAGCACGGCGTTACTGGTATCAGACCCGTCACCGTGACACGCAGCGCAAGGCAGACAAGCGCTATGCCAAGCAACTCGGAATCTCTTACCGAGAACTCCGGAATCGCTAAGCCCACCGGGGAGTAAACGCCACGTACATAATCCGTGTCGCTTACTTTCTCCTCGAGCCCCGGTGCACGTCTGTCCCTTGAATTATTAACCGCTGCGGGGCTATGAAGAAATATTTGCTTTTGATGTGGCCTACAAGTATCGTGGTAAGTGAAGGGAGACACGACAGATGAAGCGACAGATACAAACAGTATGGGGCAGATACGAGGACGAAGCCCAATGGGGGGAATACGTGGACGTAGGCAACCCAATATCGCTCGGTAGGCGCAGACCACGCACCGATGAGTGGGGCGACTACATCGCAGAGGAACAGTCGTTCTACATTGAGCGTCTGATGAACGGCGAGTATGACGAGCCAGAGGAGATGACCAACGCAGAGTGTGTGAAGCGTTACGCACTCAAACAATGGCTGAAGGCTGAATAGGCCTTTAGTTTTTGATATGGCCTTTCAGTATCTTTCATTACACGACCACGACAAAGGAGAAATCACATGGGTCAAATGAGCGCACACGACATGGTGGAGAACGCACCGATAGAGCAGGCATTGGCTTGGCACTTGTCGGCAAATCACTACCCACCAGTTCACCCAGTCTTTCTGCCAACGGCACGACAGGCGATAGAACTCGCAAATCAGGGCGACTGGAACGCAGAAATCGTCATGCCAAACGGAATCACTAAGACCGTATCTGGAATCATTGACGGCCTTCACTTGTCGGCCTTCCTTGACGAGAACGAGGATTACTCGGATTACGAGTAGCCCACGGCGATAGCCCGTGGCCAGTCTCCGTTGGCATACCCCTTCCCTTCCTCGCCAGCGTAGAGATAGGCCACGGGTTATTTCGCAGCTGAGCCCCGGCTTACTTAGTTGATACCCGGGGCTAACCAAACATACGTTCGGTCGATTTGGTTTTTGACATAGCCTATTTTTAGTATTAGTGGTGAAGGAGGAAGTAACGATGAACACCAAAATGCAAGAAGTCATCGAAGGTACAGAAGTCACCGAGACTGGAATGGTTTGTCTCACGGGTGAAGCAATTGAGGCTTACCGTCTCAGGTTGCTCATCTCTTCGTATGCGATGGAAATCGCACACGGAATTCGAACCGTTCGCTACCCACTCTCACGGGTCGCAGCGCAGTACGGAGTGACCGTGCGAAGCAAGAAGGGAGCCATGAAGCAACTCATGGCAATCTACGAAGAGACGTACGGCGAGCCGATGGAAATGTCTCCAGCGATGGAGAAGGCACTCGCCAAGTAAATCCCCGAGGGGGTGTAGCAGGGGAAACCTTGTTACACCCCCAAAATTTTTCCCGTAGCCCCGGTATGAGAATATATAACCCGGGGCTAACCGAACATATGTTCACCCGGTTTGGTTTCTGACATAGCGTGTGTGTATCGTAGTTAGTACAAGAGATATCCAAAGGGGATATCGGAAGGGGAGCAATGAACGAACTTCAGACCAAGCCACGAGTTGGCAATGGTGCTCACATCAACAACGGAGTGGATTGCCACTCCGTCACAATTGTTGAGGTGTCGGATTGCGGCATGTTCGTAACCGTACAGCGTGACTTTGTTTCGCCAACATTTGGCGCGGCACCGTACAGCAACAAGTGGGACATGAAGCCGAACGAGAGCGGCGCACTGTACTACTTCACGCTTCGCAAGAACGGGTACTACGTCACCGAAGGCTTGAGCCAGGACGAGGGCAGCGTTCTTCACCTGTCCGGTCGATACGAGTATTACTCATACGAGTTCTAAACCCGAGGGGGTGTAATGAGGGAAACCTTGTTACACCCCCAAAATTTTTTTGATAGCCCCGGCAGCAAAGTTTGTAGCAGCAACAACGGGGCTAAATACTAGATAGGCCCACCACACTCTCGGTATGGTGGGCCGTCTAGAAGAAACTACTTGCGCTTCTTCTTTGGGCTGGCAGGCCTGCCGTTCAGCAGGTTGGCCAGTGCCGTTGGGTAACCCGGCTCGCCCCTGCGCACTGCGCCGGTCGCTGGCTTCTTTGGCTTGTCGTTCATCATCACCCCCTTCCCTTCATTGACCACACTACATATTGGCCATATCAAATACCAAGAAGCCCCGTTTGTAGCAGCACACGAATATTGCTGCCGTTTAGTTTCTGATGTTGTCTATTCGTAAGATGGTCTCAACTCAGGAAGGGAGGTGAAACAATGAAGATGTGCTGGCTGTGCCAGGACCGGGTCAATGCGCTCTACAACGGCGCGCCCGGTATCGGAGACAGCACCTTTGACGGCGTGTGCGTAACTTGCGCTGCCGAGAAGGTTCTGGACTTCGACGGCAAGGACATTTCCGAGGTTGGCGACATGACCAACGCGCAGATGCGCGCTCTTGTCGTTGCGAACGGAATCGTTCGTGCTGTCTAGGCAAACTGTCTAACAAACGGAGTCGTGTGGGACTTGGCAACAGAATCCACACACCCTCAATGGAATACATCCGACATGGGCTTAGGCAGCCAAGAGCCCCGTTTCTGCGTCTTTGGTTTCTGACATAGCCTGTCTGTAGGGTGGTTAGTGAAGGGAGGTACACCACATGAGCGACAAGACCTACACACTCAGCGAAATCGTTGAGGCAGTCGGGAGGCACTACCGCTTCCTCGCAGGCATGACGCACAGCAGCGACGACGCTTCGGGAGCCGAAGCACAACTCGTACTCGCTATGCTCGCATGGCTTGACGAGGGAATCCACAGCAAGTGGACGGTTGAGGACATGGCGCAGATTCTCGTGGACGGAAACGTCATGGCACGAGAGACGGCGAACGAGTTCGCTGCCACACTCATCGACGAGTACGGCAACGTAACGCTGTACTGAGAAAAGGGGACTATGTCGAGAAATCGACATGGTCTCTTTTTTTCGGGAAAGCCCCGGGATACTCATACGACTACCGGGGCTAGCTATGAAAGGCGTTCATCTAAGACCCGGGGCTAAATATGAGATTTAGTTTCTGACATAGCGTGTCTGTATCGTTATTGGTATGACAACCACCGAGACGCTGACCGTGAGTTACACGGAAGCAACCCAAGCCATTGTCGCACTAATGGAAGCCTCTGTAAAGGCTGACAAGATGTACGACCTCACCAAAGAGACCGACTACTTGGTCATCAAACGGAAGTTGCGTGAGAGCGCACTCAACCTCTCCCGAAAGACCCTAGAGGCGACCGAGTAGCCGAAAGGCTTACTCAAGAGAGAGCCAGTTCCCCCAACTGGTTCTCTCTATTTTTTTATTGAGCCCCGGGGTTCAGTCTGTGCCATCGGGGCTACACAATGTGCTTTGGTTTCTGATATGGCGTATCAGTATCGTTAGAGGTATGAGAACACCACTACTACACACTGAGTGCCCTGAATGTGGGCGAGTGTTTGACCTAACCAATGCCGTAGATACCAGCGAGTGGTTTCACGGTCACGACTGCGAGGACAACGACAATGAGTAACATCACGCCCATTGACGCCACTTACAACATCTTGCGAGTGGATACCGTCATCAACAACGGTGCTACGGTGCTTGCGTGCCACAAGACGCACGAACGAGTACCGAACGACACCTACGCTACGTGGACAGCCGTCTGTCGCAGATACGACAACGAATTCCACCCGTTCGTAGTGTGGACAGTAGTTGCCCGACCGAATGGGTTTGAGGCGTATCACGGTCACTACTACGCAACGCTTGACGAGGCGCAAGCAAAGTACGAGGAGTATGGGGGCAAGTAGCCCTCATATTTTCCATGAGCCCCGGTGCGTACATCAGACCTACGGGGCTTACTTGCGTCTTTGGTTTCTGATATAGCCTGTCTGTATTGTTTATCTCATGGACAACAACCACGAAATGGACAACCACATGATGGCGAGCCTCGTTGCTCACATCACCTTTGCCGAAGTATCCGAGTCGCTCGCCCGTTCGGGTGAGATGACTATGGAACAGTTTCTCGTTCTCGCTGAACTCCAGCAGGAACTTGACCCGAGCAACATGGACTTCTTTGAGTCCGTGCTTCTCAAGCACTCGCCACTGGCGAGATTCCTTTGGGAACTCAAGCAGTCCGAGTAGTCGGGCAGGCAACCAGCGCAGGCTGGTTGTTTCGCCATAAGCCCCGGGAAGCTTTGCTGCTGTACGGGGCTCTACTGATGGGTTGGTTTCTGATATCGCCAATGAGTATGGTTATGGTATGGCCCACATAGTGACAGTCAACGACAGCAATGGAGACCTTGTAGACGTGCGTTGGTATTGCTCAGACTTCTGCGCAAAGACTGACCCCAAGTACGCAGGGTGGAACGGTTGCCACGAGAACGCAATGTTCTTCTGTGGGAACTGCGCAACCAAAGTCGGCTCGCTCGAAGATGAGTTGGTGTAGTCGTGCAACCGAAGAACACGAACGTTCCGGACAAAGAGCAGTACGAGAACTGGATGAACTACGGCAATTCTCTCTACGCCGCCGGCAACGTCAAAGAGGCTGAAGAGGCTTGGAGTATCGCTGAGAAGTATCGACCACTCACTCAAGCGCCGAAGAAGCCGGGGCTCGAGGATTGAGTTTGGTTTCTGATGTTGCCTACAAGTAATCTGAAAGTACCTACTACAAGAGGAGAGATAATGAAGTCAGCAATCGCAGTAATGCCGACAGGCGAAGTGACAGCGTTTGAGTTGGGAGAGCGCAACTACGAGAACATCGTGCGCCACGTTGGGGGCATCATCACCACCGTCAGAACGTCAGACGAGAGCATCGTTGCCTACGTTCACGACGAAGGCTTGCTCATCGGTCTTGAGCCGAACGTGTTCGCTTCTGCGTTCACTGGTCAGAACATTGTTGGACCGATGGTCATCGTCGGCGCAGTGAGCGAGCAAGGCGAGTACGACGGTCACGACCACGACGTGCCCGATTTCTACAAGTCGGTAGATTTCGCAGAGTTGGTCAAGCGTCTGAACACTGACGAGACGTCAAAGAGCGTCATCAGTGCCAACATCGACGAGATGGATTTCTCGCACAAGGTCATCGCAATGAACGACCAGCAGTTCGACGAGTGGCTGAAGAACGGAACACTGCCCGAAGAAGCGAAGTAGTCGAGTGGGCCGGGGGAAACCCCGGCTCTATTCGCAGCTGAGCCCCGGCGTACACCGTGAGCAAATCTACTGCGGGGCTAAGCGAACATATGTTCGCCCCGAAGCGAAGGCGACTGTCGCATCAACCCTGCCCAGCCCCTGCCCAACCCCTGCCCCTACTTATGACGGTGGTGGAAAGCGACCTTAGTTTCTGATATGGCGTTCCCGTATGGTGGTTAGTGCCTATCACTACTACACAAAGGAGATGACTAATGGGCAAGTCACTACAAGTCAAGGTCAAGGTGAGCACTCTCATCTCGGCACTTGAGAAGGCACTCTCTGAACGCGAGAAGCGTTACAAAGAGCAAGAAGCAGAACAAGCCAAGTATGAGAAGGAAGTTGAGGCGTACAACCTCTCCGTTCTCAAACTCATCAAGGCTGGCAAGGGCAAGGTGACCGAAGCGTCACGAAGCCACTACTTTGAGCACCGAAGGAACAGCAAGGAAGCCGTGTTCAGCGTGACCGTGACCTTGCCGAAGGGCTTGCTCGGTGACGAGCCAACAGCACCTGAGGCGTACCAAGAGTGGCGTTGGAAAAACGACAAAGAGGAAATCACCCAAGCCATTCGGGTACTCAAGATGACCGAGCAGGAGTTCGTTTCGGCGAGCACCTACAAGTCAATCTCTCAGTACCTCTGAGGTCGGTGGTGGAAGGGGTGGGGGAAACCTCACCCCTTTACCGATATCCAAGAAGCGAGGAAAAATGAAGCACTACGCAGAAGCACTAATCGGCAAGACCGTCAAGAGCGTTCGTTCACTCAACGCAGACGAGTTGGAACTGATGTACTGGCACGAGACAAGCGACCCGACCACTCTCATTGAGTTCGCAGACGGAACGCAGGTAATCGTGATGGCAGACCCCGAAGGAAACGGTACGGGCTTCCTAGACATACTGGAAGCCTGACCTACGGGCTCGAGCCCCGGCGGCCGGACTGACAGCAGCCCAGGGCGGGGCTGGGCGAACGTATGTTCGGGTGTCTAGGGATATTTGGTTTCTGATATGGCGTGCCTGTATCGTAGTTAGTACCTACTACGACACCTAAGGGGGTGAAAAATATGTCCAAGCAACTTTCTACCGCTGGTACGCAGTACCTTCAGGCTCTCGCAGTCCTGAAAACTGCCGAGCAAGCCGTCGCCGTTGCGAAGGAACTGCTTATCCAAGCGTCAGCCGAGTGTGGCGAAACGTCAGTGGAAGCAGACGGCAAGGTCGTGAGCCTTGTTGAGGCTGTCCGTCGCAACTTTGACGTGGCAACGCTGGAAGGGCTGGTGAGCGCAAAGGTATTCGCCGAAGTCACAAAGACTGTGGTTGAGCCGAAGGCGTTTGACCTCGCCCGTGAGGCTGGAAGCATTGACGCTACTACTGAAGTAGCGTGCGTGCGCCCAACGCCGTACGTCAGAATTGACGTGCGAGACGCTGTGGCAGTCTCGTCAGCAGTCGCCGTCTAGGTCGGCTGGAAGTGGTCGGGGGGATTACTCTCCCCGACCCTTCACCACTCTGAAGCGTGAGCGTTTGAGGCTCGCCGATAATTCGGCATTGTCCTTCTCCACCTTCTCAACTGCCACGACAAGGCTGGCAATAAACAAAGCAAGTGCGTCTATTTTTTTCTGTAAGCCCCGGGCTCGACGCTGCTTGAGTTCATCCACGACGCAAATAATATGCGCTCGCGGGGCTCCCCAGTGAAGCAACCGGTTTTGGTTTCTGACATTGCGAATCTGTACGATGATTGACATGACTACTACCTACGACTTTTCCCTCACGAACTCGTGTATCTGTGAGGACTACAACGAAGAGACTGGCGAATCAACGCCTACAGTGTTCGACTGCTACGGATGCTTCGAAGAGGAACTGGCATGCCTGAAGGACTATCTAGGCGACTGGTTTGCCGATAATCCAACTGATTGTTGGCAAGTCAACGACCTGCCACTGTGGAATCGAGACGTGTCAGGATTGTTCTCGGCTCGGACCATTGACGACTTTGTTCGTGGAATCACTGTGAGAGGCGACTGGAGAATGAGCCTACGCCTCGAAGGCGACACACTCCATGCGAATCTGTCGCACCACGACGTGCCAACTGGACGTCCGTTCACCATTACCTACGGGAGAGAAGAAGATGAGTGACAAACTGACGTACGCCGACATTCAGACATCGCCTGAGCATTACTTCGTCATCGTTGGTGCGCTCGACGCAGATGGGAATCCGCACTACTGGATTGACGACGACACTGCTGACGCTGTGTTTCCTGACGGCACTGTGTGGAGTCCGAAGTTTGGTGAGTGGTCTCCGGTATCAGACGACACTCGGACCGTCGACAAGGGACTGTGGCAAGAGTTGGCTAACCGCATCCAAATCTGAGCTGCGTGTTGTCGGAGCCCCGGCCGGAACTTCGGCCAGTCCTGGCCCGGGGCTTCGCCACGCTCACACCACCGACGACGATACCATTCGACCCCCTGCCCCCGACCCAAGACCTGCCCTGAGACAGCCCCATACCTTGACGGTGGTGGAAAGCCCTAGTTTGGTTTCTGATATTGCCTACCTGTACCGTGTGTAGTGCCCTTACAACTACTACCAAAGGAGAAATCATGGGCGCAATATTGGACAAAGCAGAAATGGCAGAGAGGCTGGTGAACGACAAGTTCGGCAGTATCTTCTCCATTGAGACAGCACACCTGTACTCACTCAACGAGACTGAGGAAGGTGTGAAGTTCACCTTCGCACACCAGCACCCTGATGTGTACGACCTGTTGGACAGCGAGTTCAGCAAGCAGGTGGCTCAGGTCAGCGACTACATCGTGGTCGTCACTTGTGGTTGGGCTTCGCCTATCACCGAGGAAGGCGACGAGGAAATCGCACCAAGTCAGCACCCCAAGCGTCGCCGTGTGCGACTGGTCGTGACTGCCAGCCGTGAAGGCATGGCGAGTGTGCTTCGTTTCCAAGACGAGCCTGACGACACCGTCACCGACGAAGGTGAAGCACGGGGAAGTCTCGCAGAAGCAGTCCAGCAACTGTTCTTCTGACCAGCCCGAAATCTGCCCCACCAGTCACCCTTCCGACTGGTGGGGCTTTCGTGCGTATGGGCATACGTTCGCAGCGCGATTCGAGTTTCGGTTTGAGCCCCGGGATGGGCTGCTGTCTATTTGCAGCGGGGCTAATAATCGAGTTTGGTTTCTGATATTGCCTGTCGCTAATGTGATACCAGCAAGTACACCTACTACCAAAGGAGAAAGACATGGGCGACCGTTGTGCATTCGGCTTCCGTGAAACATCAACACGCAGGGCAGAGACCGTTTGGCTCTATTCGCACTGGGGTGGGTTCGAGCGTGAACTCGAACTCGCACGAGCAATCGAGAAGGCAGAGCCACGATGGAGCGACCCATCGTATGCGACTCGAATCGCCATCTCTCAAATCATCGGCGAGGGCTGGAACTCGGAGTATTCCTACGGAATCTTCGTCGGAGAGACCTACAAGGGCGACAATGAGTATCAGACCATCTATGTCGTGAACTGGGAAGAGCGAGAGGTCGCAGCCGAAACCGAGAGCGGAAAGGTCATCTCCACCTTCGGGCTTGATACCTTCATCTACCTCGCCAAGAAAGAGGCAGGGCTCATCGCACCGAGTGAGGCGCTCTCGTAGCGCCCCACCCCGGGGCTCTTGGTTTCTGACATAGCCAATCTGTACAGTGAATACCACCTACTACCAAAGGAGCAATAAATGAACAGAAAGCCAGCCACCTACGGAGCAGTGCCGATTCGTGTCGTGCTGCCCCTTCCGAAGTTCCAAGAAGTGTTCTTCTACGATGCCGATGAGGCAGTGAAGTTCGTGACCGAGAACTGGATTCAGGGCAAAGAGTTGAGCGCACGGGTTCGTGAAATGGGTACATGGGTGCCCATCTACGCCATCACTCCAGAAGGCGACATCTTCGTTTCACCACTGTTTGATTCGGTCATCAAGCAGTCCACCATCTACCGTGGCAACATCCTGCAGGTGGCAAAGTGAGTGAGCAGATTCCGAGCAAGGTCGTCGTGACCGAGAAGGTCCCACACAAGGTCGTGGTGACTCGTACCTTCACATACGATGTTGAGTCACTCATGGTCAACTGGGCAGAGAACAATGGCGGTATCAGGCCGACTTGGGATGAGGCTCTTGAGTTGATTCGCGAGTGGGCATACGAAGACATGACCTCCGATGCCGAGAACCTTGACTTCCAGTTCATTCCGGAGGCCGAGGCCGGGGCTTAGGTCGGGATTTGGTTTCTGACATGGTCTATCTGTAAAGTGAAATCGTCCAACTACTACTACCAAAGGAGCAATAAATGGGCATGGACGTAATGGGTGTGAACCCGACAAGTGAAAAGGGTTCGTACTTCCGCAACAACGTGTGGTGGTGGCGACCACTGGCTGACTACTGCATTGAGAATCACCCTGACATCGCAGAAAAGTGCGAATACTGGCACTCCAACGATGGTGACGGTCTTGACGCAGAGGACGCTTATGCACTCGCAGAACGGCTGATGGCTGACATTGCAGAGGGCAAGGTCTCCGAGCACGAACGCAACTACAACGAGTGGCGTGCCTCTCTTCCCCGTGAGGCTTGTGAACTCTGTGAATGCACTGGTATTCGTACCGACAAGGTCGGCGTGGATATGGGAATGCCTGAGAAGGAACTCTCTCCCGAAGTTTCCATCCTGACTGGACGCACTCACGGCTGGTGCAACGCTTGTGATGGCGTTGGCACGCAGGAGAGTTGGCTGGCTGGTTACCCGTTCAGCGAAGAGAACGTCAAAGAGTTTGCAGAGTTCTTGATGGATTCGGGTGGCTTCCAAATCTGCTAACTGGTAGTAGGCTCGCCCCCTTCCCCGAGAGGGGTGGGGAGGCGGGGCTCCACCGGGCGGTTTGGTTTCTGACATTGCAAACAAGTACAGTGAACGAAGAGCAAAGGAGGCTCACATGAACAAGATGGACACACTGTGGCAAGGAGTGGATGAGGCACTGCAGAACGCACATCTCATTGCATTCGATGGTTGTCACAAAATCTACCTAGCGATGGACACGACAGAAGCGGCTTGGTTCGCCGAGAACTACGAGCACGTCTTCAAGGGCGGTGTTGAAGAGATGAGCAAAGTCATTCGAAAGTGGTGGGATGATTCTTGCAGTTTGAAGTTCATCTCTGCTGTGGAGACAAACGAGGAAGACCCCAACGCTGGATTCACGAGTCTCATCGGACAAGATGAGTGGTACGAGACCGACGAGGACGAAGACGACGAAGAGAGCGAGTGGGCGTGAGGAATATTGTCATCACTCTCTCGAGAGTCATCAGACTCATCTTCTCGTATTACCGTGGTGTTCGAGTAAATGGCTGGACCCTGGCTGGCGTTGACACGCTGATTGACTGGGATGGTGACACTCTCTGGAGATACATGTCCTACGCCGAGGACCCGTACAACAAGGGCGACTACTTCTCGTTGTACTTCGACGACTACGGAGTCGAGGACTCTGACATCTTCTACTATCTCGATGGGTTTTGGGAGACTGTCAGGTTCATGCTGACCGAGAGTCCGGACGAGTGGCAAATTAAAAAGGCACAACTCATCTTCATCCATGAGTAGCTCTTTTTGCTGCTGAGCCCCGGGCTGGCTGCCTGGGTTGCGGGGCTGGGCGAACATACGTTCGCTTCTCCCACCGGTCACCACTCGTTACTAGTGATTACTTCGGGCTACTAGTGGTCATGACATAACAGCCACTTTCTTTGACGGTGGTGGAAAGCAGGGGTTGGTTTCTGATATTGCGTCCCTATACGCTTCTCTCACCTACTACAAAGGAGTTACTAATGGGTCTTGACAACATCCCACATCACTATCCATGCGACAGGGCTGGAACCTCTGTTCGTGTTGCCCTCAAGGACAGGGAAGGCAACGTCCTGATGGATGAGGAAACCAATGTTCCGATGACGCAAATCAAATGCGATGACACCATCGAAAATGGTGGATGCCCTTACAAGAATGCCCATGCGAAGTCAGGTCTTGCTTCGGGTGGAGTTACTGGAATGCTCGGAACCTATTGTTGGTATCGAGGGAAGTTTGGAAACTATCTGTTGGAAGCAATGGATATTGACGATGACGTTTGGAACTTCTACGGCGACAACGAAGAGGGAACCTTCAAGACTGCCGAGAGTTGCCGAGCACTCGCTGACGAGATGGAACGTGTCAAGGCTGAACATGGTCAGGTAATGATGGACGGCGAGGACATGACTGACGAAGTGGACTACGCAATTTGGTATCTGCGTTGGGCAGCCGAACACTGTGACGGCTTGGACGCTTGGTACTAAGTTGGTTTCTGATATTGCCTATCTGTACGCTTACTAGTACCTACTACACAAGGAGAAAATAATGCCAAACTGGTGCTACCAAACACTGAAAGTTCGTGGGTCGAACGCCGAACTAAACCGTTTCCTCAAGGCTTCTGAAGTCGAAAAGGATGCCGAATGGAAGGCTCTGCCCGAGTGGGACCGACCTGAGTACAACCTGAACAAGTTGTACCCATGCCCAAAGGAACTCGAAGACACCACTTCAGGTTTCTTCGGTGATGAAGAAAAGCAAAAGGCACTCGAGGAACAGCAAGCACAGAATGTCGCCAAGTATGGTTACAAGACTTGGTACGAGTGGTGTAACGACAACTGGGGTACGAAGTGGGGCGCATGTCGTCCACAACTGGTCAAGGGAGCCGACAAGTCAAATCTCGAGGCGCAGGGCGAAGTCGTCATGTACTTCGAGAGCGCATGGGGACCTGCTAACGGTCTCCTGGAGAGAATCTCTGCCCAGTTCCCAACGCTTCTGTTCGGAATCTTCATGACCGAAGAATCTGACGCTTTCTCAGGAATCATGCTGTTCCACAACGGACAGACTGTTGCTGAAGCAGAACCCGACCTGACCACGCCTCTCCCTGAATATCCAGAAGATGACGAGGACGAGGACGGCGAGTTGCTCGATAAGTACTACGAGGCAATGGATAAGCGTCGTGACGACATGAACGACATGCTCGAGGCAGAACTAAATCTTGCGCTCGACTCAGAAATGTCTCTCATCACTCTGTAGGGTGAGAGGTAATAATAAACACCAACACAAGGAGAAATACATGAATACCGAAAAGAAGGAACTGCGTGTAAGTGCCCGTCTGAAGAAGTTGCGTCTCGAGCGAGAACTCTCGCAAGACGCGCTCGCACAGAAGGCTGGAATTGAGCGCAAGACCATCAACCGAATCGAGAACGGACACTTCTCGCCGAACCTTTCGACGCTTCTGAGCGTTTGTAAGGCACTCAAGGTGAAGCCGTCAGAAGTGCTTGAGGGAATCTAATGAAGAACCCAAGCCAAATCGAAATGGCAGAAACTTTGCTGACCGAACTCGTGGAAGAATTCGAAGGCGTCAGCGAAATCTCGCCACTCGACCTTCTCGACATGCTCGGTGTCTGTGGTCTTTCTTTGACTATCGGCATGGACGCATCACTCGAGTACATCTCCCAACTTTCGCAAATTGCGAAGAATCTCAAGTAGTCGGATGAGTGTACTGGAGCAATCCAGTACACTCATCTAACAAAGGAACATCATGAAAATTACTGACATAAGCCATAACGTTCTCTCCGATGGAGAAATCAAGATTGCCCTTTACACAAGTCCTGTGGAAGACACAAGCCCAAGACTGATGGTCATCAAGGCTGGTCCTGATGGCATGCACCTCGAATTCTACGAGAATGCTGAAAAGACGTACGGAGCGTTCTGTACTTATGAGGAGTGGTTTGAAATGGCGAAAAGGATTATCTGATGGACAACAACGAAAAAGAAATGACAGTTCAAACAGAACATGACTTCACTGTCGAGCAACTTGAAATGCTTCTCGAAGCCCTATCTGTTTATATCGACTTTGGTCGTCGAGCACGCACTGCATTATTCGACTCGAAGAATCGCATGATTCCACGTAGGAAACTGCAGGAACTCAAAGGTACGGACGAGTTGGCGAACATGCTCATGAGTGGTGAAGCCAATGTGAAGTGGGTTCCGATTGGTCCAAAGTTCTCGGACGTTGACAGCGAGTTGGCAGAGACTCTGCACGAACTGTTTCTTACTGGTCTCGGAGCAGTCGAGGAAAAGATTGAAAAGCAGAACACCAAGATTGCAGAAGAGAGTATCGACTCTGTGGTCGACGGGCTGTACGAAATGCTGAGGGGGAATGATGACAAGTGAACTGAATACAGCGGCTGAGATAGCGGGGCTCATCGAAGAGCACGGGTATACCCTCTTGGCCACCGGAGAGGAAGTAATCGAGTCAGCGCTCGAGGACCTTGCATTCGACCGGTATTGGAATGACCCGGAATTTAAATACTCTCGAGACGAGGTACAGCGCGCGATTGAATACCTGCGCATTAAGTTCCACGTAGAGGGCAAGCTGGGCGTCACCGCTCAGGCCTACTACGCGTTGATGGTCTGAAGCCACACAGTGCGCCGGGTGGGTAGTAGCACCCGGCAGCACGTGTTTTGTTCGACGGTGGTGGAAAGCACTAATTAACTAGTCGGTCAAAAAGTTTTGGTTTCTGATATCGCCTCACAATAAGATGATTTTGAACAGGAGGGCATCATGCTCAAGAAATCAGTAGCAGACAGCGCAATCGATTCGATTCACTACAAGATGTGGGAAGAGGCAATCGAGCAATACGGGGACAAATTCAAAGTTCCTCGAGATGTCGCACAAAGAATCAGCGACCACACTCGTGCTCTATACGTTCTTCAGTCTTGGAATAAAGAGACATCAAAAGGAAGTCCAGTCAGGATGCTTGTTTCCTACGGCATCCCTGAGTCGGTCATCAATGAAGTCGCGCCCCAGTACTGCGGTGTAAAACTCGATGAAGAGAAGTCGGTGGTGGATGAGGTGCGTACCGAGAAGCGCGCAGACAAATGGGATGCGTTCATAAAGTGGGCAAATCAGCACCATTTCGAACAGTTCACTACTGAGGAACTGACAGAACAGTCAGGTTTTTCTTATCCAACCACGTTGAAGTACCTGCAAGAAAGTCCAACTTTTCGCAAGGTCAAGAAAGGTCTCTGGGAAGTTCGTGATGCCAAGGCAGACCGAGAGGCTGGGGTCTAATGGGTCTCATCGGCGGTTACATTGTCTACAAAATTGGCAAGAACCGAGGAGAGAAGAAAGCCGCCCGCAGCGAACGTGCAGCGGAATCTCGAGAAAATTGCATTATTTGTGAGTCTCGTCGAGCCAGCTGTACCGAACACGGAGAGGTAGTTTTCTGCTCCGATTGTTGCGGTTGCAATTAACTGCCCGGGCAACAATATTCCGGAATTGTCACCCGGGCAAAAACCACAATAGCCCCGCGCAGCGGATGTATGTGAATCCGGCAAGCCCCGCGCCCGGTGTTAGGTGCGCCTAATAAGCACTAAATAGAAGTTTGGTTTCTGATATGGCCTAGAAGTAGGGTGCTTCTCAAGACATGCAGTCAAGCGATATTCGGAAAATTGGTTTCTGATATTGCGTAAATGTAGAGTCGATACCAACAACCAACTACTACCGAATCTTCGGTAAAGGAGCAATACCAATGAATACCAACAAGTTGCCACAGTGCTGGCAAGACCTAGAGGACGTTCTGAACAACGGCACAGACCGTGTGATTCTTTACGGTCCTTCGGGAATCGGCAAGACCTTCGCTGGTCTGACCATCGGAAATGTGTCGGCAGGGGCGTTCCGTCTCGTCTGCACAGAGGACATGACCAACCTCGATGTGACAGGTTCGTTCATGCCTGACGGTAAGGGCGGTGTCAAGTGGGTCGATGGTTCGGCTCTCAAGGCATGGCAGGGCGATGGAATCAACGGCGGTCGTCTCATCGTGGACGAAATCGACAAGGCTTCGGGCGATGTGTACGCACAGTTGCTCGCCATGCTCGACTCGCCTGAATCGGCTTCGTGGGAACACCCTGACACGGGTCGCACCTACCGTCCGTTGCAGGGCTTCAGTGCAATCATGACCACCAATGTCGAAAACATGGGTGAGTTGCCAACGGCACTGACCGACCGCTTCCCAATCAAGATTCGTATCAACGAACCGCACCCGAACGCACTGGAGCGTTTGTCACCTGACCTGCGTGGATTCGCAGTCGCTATGGCTGACGCTGGTGAACGCCGAATCTCGTTGCGAGCCTTCATTGAGTTCGACAAACTCCGAGCCTCGCTTGGTGCAGAGCGTTCTGCATACCTGACCTTCGGTGAACGGGCGCAGTCAATCCTTGACGCAATCGCAATCAACGGAGTGTCACGATGACACAGCGCACGAAACTCTTCGCCGAGCCTGAACTCCTTTCACGCAAGGACACGGCTCACGGTCGCTGGACGGTAGATGAGTGCCGTCCAGTGAGAGGCGAACCTTCCACCAACATCGTTGACAGGGAAATGCTTGTGCCAACGCACAATGACGAACTGTCACGTTGTATCCGAGCGCACGAACTCATGCATGCCAAAGTGTCACCTGCTGGTGATTGGGATTCATGGATTAATCGCAAGGTCGCAAGCAAGGATTCACTTGTCGTGGTTGAGGAACTTCGTGTGAACTTCCTTTGCCAACAGGTCGGCTTCGATATGAAGTCACACCTTGCCGATGGTGGCGAGACTGCCGATGGTGAACGACTGACTGCACTCAAGGATTGGGGCGCATGCGTTCGCATGTCGATTGCCACTGCTGGTACAGCGTCAAACAAAGCGTTCCTCACTGGAGTTCGCCGACACAATCGAGAGTGGGGCGCAATCCTGCTCGACATATCCAAGCGAGCCGTGAAAGAAATGCAGAAGGCGCACAAGAAGTACCGTGACTTGGGTTCGACAGAAGTTGACACTGCAAGCGGTCTTTCGCCGATGGGCTTCGCACACACCGAACGAATCGCAACTTGGGTTGACCGTCTCGCCGACAAGTCACCTGAACAGATTCGTGAGGAAGAAGAAGAAGCACGTCGCAAGCGTGAAGCCGAGCGAGCAAAGAAGAAGGCACAGTCACAGGCAGATGAAAATGCTGAAGGCGAGGAAGAGGGTACGGGCGCACCAACTGGTGAAGGCAAGCACTCTTCTGCTGGAATCACTGGTGAAGGTGCAGGAAAGATGGACGGGAATCCGTTCACTGGAATCACCCCATCGGCTCCGACTTACCGTGTCGTTCCTCATTGGGGAACTCTCATGATTGAGAAACTTCCAATGCCAGTGATGAGCAAAGGTTCACTTGGTAAGCGCAAGATTGCGTCCAATGTCGGACTCCGACCACGGCGCATGCACCGACTCGTCACCGACCCACAGATGAGAATCTTCGACAAGACAATCAAGGGCAGTGGTGGTGTCGTAATCATTGACGGAAGTGGCTCAATGTCATTCTCCAAAGACCAACTTCGACAGATTGTCGAGAACGCTCCAGGAGCAACCGTTGCGGTGTACAGCGACCGTAACCGTGGCACTGAAGTTCCGAATCTTTGGATTGTCGCAGAAAAGGGCAAGATGGTTGCCGAACTCCCTGAAGTGGGTTGGGGCAACGGTGTTGACTTCCCTGCGATTGAGTGGGGTCAGAAGCAACGCAAGAACTCTCGTACACCGATGGTGTGGGTGACAGACGGCGGTGTGTGTGGTCCTCGACAGAACTACTACGACCAACTTGCTATGCAGTGCATTGACTTCGTACTGAAGAACGGAATCATTGTCGTTCCTCACGTCAACGACGCAATCGACCAACTGAAGAAACTTCAGAAGGGCGACAAGGCGCAGTCAAAGTACCCTGACATGATGAAGCAAACCTACAAGAAAATCATGGGTAGGTCGCTGGAGTAAACTGACGGTGTGGGTGGCTTGGTCGTGGTTGTCCAAGTCACCGCACAGTCGGCTAGCCCGACTGGGTGTATGCCCACCACTGCGGTCTTACCTCCTTTCAACGCAGTTGGTGGGATACACCGAACTACTGAGTACAATCACAACGACTACTAACAAAGGAACTACTAATGTCAGACACAAAGAACGAACGACTCGACGAACTCAAAGCAGAACTTAAAGAATCTTGCCAAAGCACGATTCGTATCCTGCAATCAATCATCGAGGATATCGATAACGGAACGTACACAATCGATAAGGCCGAAATGGATTACGAGAACATGATGTGGAACGACGGAATCAACTTCATGTCATGTGTAGGAGACATCGCAAACTATGAAGACTGAAGTAACTCAACTCATTGACAAAGCACTCAACTTGTGTGCAGGAAAGCAGATTGTCGCAGCGTCTGAAATGATGGACATTCTCCTCGACATTCGACTGATGTTGTCTTCAGATGAGATTAAAGAACTTGCAGAGGAGCCAGTCAGTGCAACGTAATCATCTTCGCCCGGTCGAGAACAAAGCGCTCGAGAAAGAGAACGTTTTCGTCATTCTTCGAATGGACGTGATTAATGACAACACTGGGGACTCATACTGGTCCAAGACGAGTGGATGGGTTCCCTTGTACGGAGCAACGCGTTTCTTCGAGGAAGACAAGATTAAATTCGTTCTTCCTGAAGGTGGAAGATGGGTGAACCTCACACAGATGACCGAGGCCATGGAGCGCTCGATGAACAATCACCCCACCCGGTGGGTAGAGAAGCCGGGGCTGCGCCTTATTGAAGACGCTTCTTCCATACAGCATCCAGAACACGAATGAACTGTACGAAGAGCACGCCAAGGAAAATATCAACAAAGCCGAGCGTCCAGTCGACGACGCCGCCGTTCTCTGCGATTGCGTACAACCCATTGAGGATGACTGCGTACATCAGCGCGACGAGCCCGAACATCAGCAGGCCGCTGAGCACGGCCGATGCGCGGACGACGACTTTGTCATCTTCTTTTATCGACGGTGGTGGAAAGGAATCATTTATTTTTGGCATGCCGCCATCCTATCTGGTTTTAAGATATTTTTTACATCCAGAGCTCGAACGCCGGCGTTCAAAAAAATCAAAAAAAGTTCAACTTTTTACGCCTGGAAACCGGATGCTTTGTTCGCAAAAAAGCTTAGTTTTTGATGTCGCCGCTGCGCAGCTACCGGAGCTGGAATTGTTTAAAAAGTTAAACCTTTTTAGACTTACTCAAAACGCCGGAGAAAAAAAATTGTTTAAAAAGTTAAACTTTTTTAGACTTACCCCGGGGGCCGGCGGAGGGAAAAACGCGTCAGATTTTTACGTTTTTTACGATTTGATGCACTCTCTGGCGGCTCAAGTCAAACTTGTCAGCAATCTGGCGGAGAGAATTTCCCGCCGCGCGCATCTGCAAAATCTCGGTATTTCTCGAAGAATCCGTCGCAGGACCAGGCTTCAGCGGTCCCCACTGCCAACCAGAAACAGCCTGGATTGCTGCCGCGCGTTCGTCAGAAAGTTGATTTTTTCTGCGACGCTGCCGCACGTATCCGACCCAAGCTCCCAGAGTGATGTCGGTTCCGTCAACATTTTCTACATGAATCGCTGGAACATTGCAATGTCCTTCACGTGTAGAAAATTGCTGCAGGGCTTTGATGTATGCATTGAAGCGTGTAGTGTTGTCCATATTCATAATAGTATTCGTGGCCCCCTGCCCCATGTGGATGAGCCAGAAACTGTGTTACACCCCCTGAGAATTCTCAGGATTAAGGAGATATTGTGAGCGGTGACCAAGAAGACGAACTTCACTTCTCGTGCGATTTCGATAACAAGAACGAACTTATCGAAGCAATCAAAGATGCTGGGTTGTCAAGTAAATTAATTAATTCTGTAAGTTCCGAACTCGAGGAGACCGAGGAGGACGACTCGAGGGTCATCTTCGTTTCGTCTGATGGAGATGTCGTATATAAAGCGATATGGGCCCCAGCGTCCGCGCTCGACGGAGAAAAGGGACCACAACTTTTTCCAGGTGCCAGCAATGATGTTGTCATCGCGGTATACAACGTTGACTTCATCAACTCAATTGTCGACTATATCGACGAACAAGACGCGGGGCTGCGCGATGAATTATGGGAGTCGAAGATTGGTGAACTTGTCGAAGAGGTAATGACCTGCTACGATGAGCGGCCATCTACATGGGGAGAATTTAATGTCTAAGCTTTACGAAGTCACACCTGGTTCGACGGTGGTGGAAGTCCTCACCGACGGCAAGCTCGACCTGACAAAAAACGTTGAATATATCTACGGTTTGCGACAGGGCCCTACCGGAGAGTTTGTCCCAAATCCTCCAAAAGATTGGGCAGATGCTGCGCGCCGCTGCGTCTACAAGATTCTGTCACATCCGTTCAAAACCTGGGACCGCGTCTCTGAGCTCCGAGACCACATCGATTACATGATTGATGAGCTGGGACCAGAATCAAATAAAGAAATTTCGAAAAATGTGGCGGCTGAATATTGGACGCTTTTTGGAAGTATTGGTTCTGCAGCTGCTGTACGTGCAGATTCTTTTCCAGATTTTATTAAAAATGACGCCGGCGTGCTCGAGCTCATTGACCAGATTTCTTCGATTTTGGTGAGAAAGCAGCGGGATTACGGCCACACAAATATCGCGAGATTTGGCCGCGCCGGACTCCTCGTGCGATGTCACGATAAAGTTGCAAGATTAGAGAATTTACTGGGTGCCGGCCGGGCCCCAGAAAACGAGACGGTGGCGGATAACTTTATTGATGTCATCGGATACGCGGCCATCGGAATTATGTGGGAAAACGACTGGTTCCTGCTGCCGCTGCCGGCCGCCGAATAGTTCAAAAATTTAAGATTTTCCCTCCGGGTGACAAGCGGGAACTTGACCCGGGGGGAATTATTACTACACACATAGGAGAAATTATTAAATGAATGAAATATCGAGCATCTTCCATGGCCTGGATGGCGAGCACAAAAACGTAAAAAATGCATGCGAATATTGCGACGCGGATGTCGAGTTTAAAGCTGCAGGAAGTGGGGTTTTCTCAGCGACCATCAAGCACGACGATGACTGTCCACTCTGGATGGTGCTTCGGGCACGGGATGGAAAATAGTTACTTTTTTATGACGGTGGTGGAAGACCTGGCATCCGGTTGGAGGAATGATGGAAAACAGTAACTTTTTGATTATTATCGCGGCAGCTGTTGCGATTACCTGGCTGCACGTTCTGTGGTTGCACAGAAAGTTGACAATTTGGATGCGCGATGTAGCTGAGGAGTCCGCTGACACTTTTATAGATTTTCTCGAACTTCGAGACCGAGTCGAAGACCTCGAGGTTGCTGTCAGGGTAGACGTCAACGACTTAATCGATAAAAAACATAAAAATCTCAAGCTAAAGCTCAACGCCGGCGGAGAAGACATCTTCAGAAATTCTCTGTTTATTAAGAAAAGTCTATTTAATTTAGACATCCCGAAAAATAAAAATGTGTCCCCGGAGGCGCTGCAGGATTTGTTCGACAATTTGATTCAGCAGCGGTGGTGGAAGAAGCCTCGAAACGAGGACTAAAAGCGAAAGTGCCCCAGGGGAGTCAACGTCGCGCCACCTACAAACACAACGTGCCTACAACCCTGGGGCCGGATACTCAGTGAGACAAGAAGGGGGAAACCCACTTCGCATCCGTGACTGTAGAATATATCACGGACCCAAAGCCCCGCCGGGGAAGCTGTCCTTCCAGCCGGCAAGCCCCGGCAATTTGCTACCCAGATTCCCGGCACCGCCACAATCAGCAAAAAAATAAAATATTTTGCGGTTTGTGTTTGACGGTGGTGGAAGAACCCTGCTAGGGTTTCAACCGTCGGGTAGCTCCCGTCGAAATACCGTAGGCCTACAACTTCACCTTACTTTCAAAACGCTCAGAAGTCTGAGGGTCTCGTTTGTGCTGCCCGCGCATATTTTCGCGGAAGTCAAAGGTTCCCCCAGACCCCCTCCAAAGGAGGGACACTGAGTGATTTCTATCAATCCTGTTTTACGTGGTTGATGTTGGTAAGAGGTGAAGCCGGCAACAACTTCCTTCCATGTAAAAAATTGAAGTAAGTTAACTTGCCTATAACAACCTACATCTTCAGAGAACTCTCATAAACCTACAAAGGGGAGTACTATGTCCAAAATCAGTTCGTCGGTGGTGGAAAGGATGGGTATGCCAGAAGAATTATTTCCCAATTCTAATACCCCCAAGAAAAACGGCCCACAAAAACGCCCTCGTATAGAGACCCAACAAAAATCCGCCAAATCTAAAAAGGTTTCAGAAGATGCAATTCAGATGGTATTTGACCACTGGATGCAGGTGATGGAAAAGAAGCGGGGAGTGCTCAACCACCTACGCAAAGTAGCCATAGGCGCAGCCATTTACGATTACGGTATCGAAGCCTGTAAGCAGGCTATAGAGGGCTGCAAGATGTCAGACTTCCATATGGGCCGTAACAAGAACAACCGTGTCTACAACGACATCGAGCTGATACTCAGGGACCCAGAACACATCGAAAGATTCATAGGAATCTATGAAACTGTTAACACAGATAACGGAGAACCGTTTTGACCAAAGACGAACTCAAAGAACTCGTACTACAAGCGTACGCAACCTATAACCAGCAACTGCTGTTAGTAGACCAGAAGATGGTGTTTAAGGCCTGGTACGGTCTCCTACACGATTTGGAATACGCAGACGCCCAGCGCGCGTTTATCCGACTAGCAACACATGAGAAGTTCATGCCGCGGCCCGGCGACGTACGACGCGCCACAATAGATGACCAAATAAAAATACCCCCATTTTTAGATGGGTATTCCGCTTGGGGTATTTTCCAATCCGTATTAAGAGAGGTACATTCTGGTGCCCAAACAGAAAGACCCCCATTCGATGAGGCGTTAAAAAATACGCTAAAAGAATTAGGGGAATCTGCTTACAGCATGCATACCAACGGCGACAGAGAAGTGTTCGTGCGCGTGTATGAGAAGAATGTGGAGGCGCTCGAGAAGGGTAAGTATGCGATTGCCGACACGCCGAAAGAAACCGAATGAGCATTACAACGACAACAAATTTTTTTAAAAAACAAAAAACAGGGGCGGGCGCAAGCTTTTTGACCCTTTTTGCCTCTTTTTCGTGCGGTGACAACCGGATTCCTGTGCTAGGTTCCCTTCTGTGATTGAGCTCGCAGCAATCTTTCTCTGCCTGACAGCCGTCTGGGGAGTTTCGTTCTCCTCTATTTCCCTGCCGTACAGAATCATTATCGTTGTTTTTGCCGTATCCCTCTTCAGAATGGCTTTCGCATGAAGCGCAATCCTGGGCGTCCAGTGGTTCACCCAACCAAAGAAGTAACGACTATTACCCTGAAAGTCTCCAAAGATTTCAAGGAACGCCTGATTGCGCAAGCCGATGCAGTCGATTTGACCCTGACCGACTATATAAAGACTTTGGTAATCAGGGATGGCTCGTAAGCGCAAGCTCGCTAAGTTCCCGGACCGTAAATACGGCATTTCTCTAGTTTTGACAGGTGCTCAGAAAAACGAGATAGTCCGGTATGCAGAATCCATTGGGGTATCTGTAAATGAACTCGTTATCTATTCAGCCCTAACCTTTGTCCGTAACGAACGGGGTATTCCTGAGCCTGGTCCTGCGCAGTTCAAACTGGCTACTCTGGACGAAACTTTGGCTGGCTACATCCGAGGCGAACAGGTGCTTACCCCTTGTGGAAAGACTTCCTGCGATATGGTCCTTGAAGAAATAGGGCAGTTTAGTTTCTGTAAGACCTGTAATGTCCGTGTGAACTAATCGTCATCTGGGTCTGGCTTTTCACCGCACAGTGGCTGATTGGGTAACGTCTTTGGTACGCACCCACACAGGTAAGGCCTCGTCATTGGTCGCCCCACATCTGGGCAAGCGTTGGTCGTACTGGCTTTATCTTTCTTCTTCTCTGCTCTGCGGCTAGTTGTCTGGACGTCAGTCCTGCCCATACTCCGTGCATATCTGCAGGTGGAAACTCGAGGGCGTATTCCAAACACGGCTTCTTCACTGGACAGGCTTTGCATATCGCTCTTGCTTGTGCAATGTAGGTAATGTCCTTATGTTCTTTGGGAAACATTAATGCCCCTTTGCCTTTGCATGCTGCCAGTTCAAACCAGTCGGATTTTTGTATATCCACTATTGAACCTATTGGGGTATTTTTTTTACCCTTTTTTTGTTGGGACATTATTTTACGCCTATCTTTTGTGAAGCTGCTTTATATAAGCACATTTAAATAACCCCATGTGGATGACAAAACTGTTCCCCCACCCCCAGTTGTTTTCTCTCTCCCTCTATGAGTTCTCTTACTTCATTTATGTAGGTATAGAGCATTACGCGGACTTTGAGAACGTGGCAGGCAAATAAAGCGGCGTTTTGTTACCTCACTATTTACCTCGTACCTCGTACATGGGGTAGGGTGTGTATATGGCTGATACAAAAACGAGAGCTCCAAAGACGCACTGCAAGCGCAATCACGAATACACGCCCGAGAACACAAAGATGAAGAATAAGGGCAACGGCAAGTATGCAAGAGAGTGCCGTACCTGCCACAACATGAGAAGCAATGAGGGAAAGCGTAGAATGAACAGTGCCTCGACTGTCGGCCCAAATGGTGAGAGGCTCCCCCGGAAAAAGACAACTCACAGCATTCTTGGCTCTACCGCATTCGGTAAGGACTGCCTAACTCGTGCTCAGATAATGGCTCTAAGGGACATGAAGTAGTCTCGAGAAGCACTGGATAAATTTATCTAGAAGTAGCGCGGCGCTTGTCTGGGTTGTAAATACCATACAACAAAAGGGTCTGCTACAACGACAAAACTCAATGACAAAGTATTTTTTCTAAACTGTCAAAAGTCGTATTGAAAGAAGCGTGATATACACGCTATTTGCACCTGATATCAGGATGTTTTAGGCTTCTTCTCTGTACCGTTAGTGAATGAATGGTACGGAGCACCAGTGTAAGGGTCGAATTTCGCTGCTGTTGCCAGTGCCTTGATGCCAATCTTTTTGGCTGAAGCCATTGTAAGTTTTGCTTTTGGTGCCAGAACATGCAGCGCCCCTAGCGCATACTGTGCTCCACTGCCAATCGCATACATGCCATTGACGTCCGATATCCAGGAGTAGTCTCCGTCAATGATGTAAATAGTTCCATTGATTGCCATAAAAATGACTGAGTCATGTTCGGCTACATGGGTCTTGTTCTCGTTATCAGCGCTTGCGTACCCCTGAGCCTCAAAGCATTCTCTCAAGCTTGGGATAAATTTAACTGTAACAAACTGGTCTAGCTTCTTTCCCTTTAGGTTGGGTGGAGCGACCGGAGGGTTGAATGCGTGGTGAAGAATGTTGATTGCTCTTATGTCTCCGGCAGCACCGAGTAGGTATCTACCGTTGTATCCGAGCTTGGATGAAGATTCCCTCAATGTCGCGATTTGTGTGGCATAGCCATCGTCATTGACATCGGAGACCTGGGAGTCTACGCAAGCAAAGGCAAAGCCGTCACCTTGTATAGCAACCAGGGTTGTCATCTCTAGTCCTCTTCCTCTTGCTCAAATTCCAGCATTCTCATAGCCTCGGTAAATCCTGGCTTGCTTGCCAGTTCGTTCCCGAGTTCTGTGGCTCCGTAAAGCCATTGACCTTCTGGGGTGATACCGACAACTTCGACTAGACCCATTTTGACCAGCTCTTCGAGCGATTGCTTGATGAGGTCCATTGCGTCGTCGTATTCGTCGAAATCTTTCATCGGAAGTCGTATTCCTTGTCCTGATACATGGCCCATCCGCTGTATATCGTGATGTTGTCGTAGGTGAACTTGTGCTCACCCTTCTCTTCGTATCTCACTACAGCAAGACCCTGCTGCCAGTTCTCATGGCGGGTGAGCGGGCGACCGTCGAGGTCTACACCTCCCTTTGTTGACGGAATGGCTCCATCGATTCGGGCGAGGCATCCTGGGGAGGCAGCCATGATGGTTCTTGGGCCGTCATAGTCCTCTCTTGTCTTGAATGCCATCTCGATACGGTGGATATGTCCGTATATCACTGATGTTTTTTCAGCGTTCAGGTAGACATGGGCCGTTGAGCCAGAAGACTTGACGCGGTCACCGTGGATAATTCTGAGTTTTTTGTTGACCCAGAAGTCTGATGCCGGGTATCCCGGACGGTACTCAATGTCAAAATCGTCCATTCTGCACAAGAACGGAACCGACAGTACGGGCCAAGAGTCTGGAGCATTCCCCTGACGCAGACCATAGGCTGCCGTAGCGTTGGTGACAAGGAACTTAGGCATGCGCTCTTCGTGGTTTCCAGCAAGCCAAATAATCTTGGCGTGTGGAGCCGCTCTACGGAGTTCAGCACAAAGCTTGGTTGCTCTGTCAATTGTTGCCTGGGTCGTCTGCTGGTATGCAGGGTATGTGATGTACTTGCCCATCTCTGGAAGGTCGAGGTTATCCCCCAGAAGAACAACCAGCTCTGGAGCCTGGTCTGCTACTACCGACAGAGCGATAGAAATAGCCTTTTCGTCATGGGTTGGCTCGAGTTGACCGTCCTTATTTCTGAAGTATCCAAGCTGTATATCAGGCAGGATTACACAGGTTTTGAAGGTGGTTGGCTTCTTCGGTTTTGTCGTTGGCTTTTGTAGTTGTATTGCAGGCCCTTGCTGGACAACAGGCCATTCTGGACCGGATTCCCACTTGGGCGAGAACTTGATGGCTGCAAGGTCGTGGATTTGGGTTTCCCCAGTTTCGTCCTTGGTCACCTGCTGGTAAATAGAGACCTTCTTGATGTCGCCAATGTCGTCAAGATTTATATTCTTTCTCTTGAGCATGTCGGCAATAGCGCCAAGCGTCTGGGCATGGGCAGACTCGTGCTTTTTCTGGGCAGCGAGATTCGCAAGATTAGATAGTTTCTTCGTTGTCATTTATTTCTCCTCAGTCTCGAAAGCCGGTCTTTTGTCTCCCAAACAGCAGATAATGTTTGGGTCTTTGAAGCATCGGCGCTTTTCCCCCACAAACTCTCTACGGATTGAAATCCCATCATTATTAAGAGCTCTCGTTATATCGAGAGTTGATGCTCCAGACCGCAAGACTTCGGTCAATGCGTCCTGTAACTCTTTATCTTGATTGATAAAAATTGCACCGAACTTGCAGTATCCAAGACCATCTGGTTTACTGGCAAGATTGAGTAGCGTGTCTTTGAGCCCCATGTGAACCTGCTATCCTCCCCATGTATATGGTTTCTGCGCCTACCCACAATAACACACATATGTTCATCATTTGTGGTAACTGTGAGCGCACTGAGATATTACATGCTTGGTATTTGTGAGTAAAGCACTGGTCAGGGGTTTTTATGAAAAGTGAGAGTCGGGCAGAAGAGGTCCGAAAAGCGATTGAGTTAGCACTAAAAGGTAGTGCGGCAGAAGATGCTCCTGGCGCTGTTGAGTTGGTGATGGAGGCGTTGGATAAAAAGAAAGTCTTTAGATATCACACTGAAGATACTGTTGACCTTCTGTCCACTGCTGGGAAGGTGTTGGTTGTTTTGCTCGACGACCCCACGATGACACAAAGAGCAATCTCTGTTTACTTAGATATGAGCGAGACGATGATTGACAAAACAATCAAAAGTCTGGCAAGCGCAGGGCTCATAACGAAAACAAAAGTAAATAGACAAAATATTTACAAAGTAAACAAAGAACTTATACTCCAGCACCAGGACGTACAAAAGTTTTTTGAGGCTATTGCAAAAATCAATAGACCAGAAGAATCCCAGGAAGATGAATTATTTTAATTATTCTTTGATGCAATAAGCCATGCGGCAAAAAGTTCGTCAGTCTTTGGCATAAACCATACCTGACACACATCTAAATCACGCTTATTTCCCAGTATTGTCCAGCAGATATCAAGAGTTTCTGAAGCAGGACACATCCCGGCATTGCATTCCATCCCGAATCTATTGATGAAATATCTGACTACGCACCCATGCTCATCATGGGAACACTTGCTGTCAGGAAGCCCTGGGCAAATAACTTCCATTATTTCTAGTTCTGACTTATTTATTCTGAGGCGAACAGAATGGCCGTCATCATGCCACATCATTTCGAAGCGATTATTTGTCTGGTCCATTTAGATAAATTTCAAGAAACTAGGTCATCCCAAATAAGGCGGTTACAAAGAAAGTAGCATCGCAATGTACGCATTAGGGGAAGTGAAAATTTCACTTCTTTTCCTGAGTCCACCTCATCTGGTATGCTCTTCGTCTAGCGTTAGCCAAAAGTTTTTTTGTTCGTTCTGGCTCGGGAAGCTTCTTGTAAGCCTCTACCCGCTTACGGTTTTTACGCTCGCGTTCGTAATCTTTGCGAGCTTGGTATCCACCTTTGACTGGCATATAAACCTCCAAGATGAAGGTTATCTGCTATTCCTCGCTGTCGGGGATGCCATTCCCATCTTTATCTTCAGGATTTCTTCCTGTTGAAATCATCAAACCGGCAAGTGTTCCGGTGATGAACGTGGCAACGCTTGAAAGTACGCCAAAGAACATTTTGTCGTTTTCTGCTTGGGCACCTATTGGCTGGGTAACAAAAACCAGCGCGTAAAGAACACCGATTGTCGTAATTGTAAGGACTCCAGCAAGAACACACCCGACCACAAACTTGAGGCGTGCATCGATTTCCTGTGGGCTTAGTCTCTTTTTCATGGCGCTACTGTCTCCTCTGTTTGCTCCACGGGGATTGTTTCCACTGTTATCTCTGGTGCGTCTGGGTCGAAACCAAGAAGGGCTTCCGTACAGTTTCCATCTACCAGGCAAAGGGGCGGATTGCATTCTTCGGCCTCCCAGTTCTGTGGGTCCTGACACTCGTATCTGTACCCACCGTCATAACCACAGGAAGAAAGACCAATAATTACTGCTGGAATAAAGAATCTACGAAATTTCATTACTTCGTTTCTGTTTCATCTTCTGGGTCGATGAGTTGGTGGACATACATTGAGTAGTCCTCTTCCTCTTCTTCTACAGGCGCTTTCTGTTCCGGCTTCGACTTTTTATCGACTTTTGCAAAAACAGAGTTGATTTCATTTGCATCGAGTTTTCCGTCATTCAAGAAGGCGCGAGCCAGTCCCTCGACGACAGTTGCAACTCCAGCAATTCCTGCCATGAACACTGCCTTCCAAACTGGAACACCAGCAATCGTTCCTGCGCCAATCACACCAAGACCAGAAGCGGCAAATGTTGCCATTATCCGCAAGATTATGTTTTTTAGAAGACCCATATCATTTTGCATTTGCTTCCTCATTCCGCTTTACCCCACGAACACAATTTCGTGAGCAATACAGTGAACCTTTATAGTCACGCATCATTGCTTTTCTTTTCATTGAGCCGCAGTATGGGCACGTGTGTGTTACACCTTTGGCTGCGCCTATGAATTTCGTAAGAACACCTTCGTCTACTTTTGGTGTAGATACGGTTGGACCAGATGGTCTTTTTGCTGGCTTCTTAGACATTAGACATCTCCTCTCGCATGGTCACCGATATGTTCATCGAGTTTTGTCTCAACACGAATAGCTGTTTCTTCAACTCTGTCAATAGAGCGTCCAAGGCCCTTTGCCTCTTTGGACAGGTCGTTTGTAAAACGCTCGTGTAGTTCGTTAAAACGCTTTTCAACTATTCCAGCAAGTTCGTTATGTTCAGCGCTGTTACGCTCATCAAACTTCTTCAGCCACCAAGCGCCAAAAGCAGCAAGGCCAAGAATTACAGTAATTACTGAATAATTGCCATCATTAATGACATCAGCTGCAGCGTTAGCAAACTCCCGCGGGTCCATGGTTTACTCGCCGTCTCTCATACAATGCACCCATGTGCAAGAAGGGTGGAGTTGCACTCACAACTGTCTGAGCATTCAGTTTCACACTGGCAATAAAGGCAGTTGCATGCCGACTTCGCGTGTGGGTTTTCCATTCTCATTTCAGACCCAATTTCTTTAGGAATGCACCACCGGCGATACCGTTGACAATCTTGAATCCGTTAGCTTTCTTGAATGCCTTTATTGCATTACGAGTCTCAGGACTCATTACACCAGTAATTTCTCCTTCGAAGAAACCTTTTGCTTTGAGAGCTTTTTGAATCTGGTCAATGTCTTTTTTGGTCATCTTCGCTTCCGGCTCTTCTGCGGCAGGGGCGGCAGGGGCGGCTTTCGGAGCAACCGCTGGAGCTGTTTGTTTTGCTGCTGCTGCAGGTGCAGGAGATGCGGATACTGCTGGTTTTGTTATGCCATTTCTTTCCATGTACATAGCAACTGCAGCTGGAATTTTGTCACCATTTACGTACCGAATGTGCCACGGCTCACTCGGAACAACTTCCCAGGACCATCCGAATTCTTTTACGTTGTCAATCAGCCATTGAATTCTCTTTGGTTCTGCGGCTGAATGAATATCTACGGCCAACCCGAGGTTATGCTGACTTTTACCCGGCGTGGCCAGCATCGCCATACCTTTCTTGAGGTACCAAGTCTTGCCCTCAAATGTTTTTGTGCTTTGGCCAGGAATTGGTTCGAGTTGATATCTTTGTAGAAATCCCTTTTTTTGCAACTCGTATTCGCGGTATGTATCTCCGGCTGAAGTCGGTTTTAGCTCAATCCCTTCAGCCTTTGCCTTTTCAACCATGGCCATCCAAGCTGCAGCAGCAATCCAATGAAGTTTTCCACCACCAGCAATAGGCTTAAGAAGGTGTGCCGGAAGCTTCCCTGGTTCGATTCCCTTAAGGTCTGAAGGAAGTGTTACGGGAACGATATAGTCCCAAGAAACTTTGCCCATCGTCAAGTCTTTCTGTAAAAGGCCAATACACCACTAACGGTGCATAGTATTTTACATTAAAGGGCAATTATTATTTGGTAATAAAAAAACTATTCGCCCTCAGGCTCTTTCATTGCCAGGTACATCGCGGCGATGAAAGCTATTCCAAATGACCACATTGCAATATCTCTTGTCGTTCCGGAAAGCGTGTAGAACAGAACTACAGCTCCAGCAAGCGTGAATCCAAGGTTCATGAATGAGTAAAGGAATTTCTTCATAAATGCTCTCCAGTCAAGTTTTCTCTTACCATTGACAATCTTGAAGATTGAAATCATTGCAATCCAATCAAGACCATCTCCAGCTATTTCTCCGCCCTCTTCCGCCTCCTCGTCCTCTCTGCGTGCTGCCACGTCAGGAGTCGATGATTTGGCCGACATTGGAGAACTTCCGCCAGTAGGCGCCTGCGCCGCAAGACCTGCAGCAGCTGTCGCAACAGAACTGGCTACCAAGTTTACTGCAACAATACTTCTTCTAGTACCAACATCTACGGTCGAGCCAAGCGCAACATATTCATCAAACACACCTGAGAAGACGTTAATTTCCTCTTCGAATGATTCCTTTACTTCTGTTGGTGCGTCCTGGACGGCATCAACGATTGCGCTTCCCTCTTCTGGCGAGAGTTCGCCTACTGGTACGGATTCAAAGATGTCCGTGGCTTGTTCTGCAGTTATGTTCTGAATTACAGTGGCGCTTGTTGCAAGCTCTGTGGCAACTTCGTCGTTAATCTCATCTACAAGAATCGCTGCTATAACATCTTGAACTTGAGATTCATCGACAACACCACTTTCAAGGACATCTACAAGGGTTCCTACGGCATCCGCTGTTGCGCCATCAGCAAGAAGAGCCTCTGTAACAGCGGCAACTTCTTCATCTGTAGCCCCATCAGCAAATGCTGTTTCAAGTATTGCAACTACTTCTTCTGACGACGCGTCTTCAAAAACCGCAGAAAGAACGGCAATTACTTCTTCCTGGGTAGCATCCTCAAACACAGTTGCAAGGACTTCGCCAACCTCTTCGGCTGAGGCATCAGCAAGGACTTCAGACACGGTATCTGCCAGCTCTTCAGGAGATATGTCTTCTGGAAGATTTTCGATTACTGTTGTTGCTTCGTCGATATCGACCGTAGACTCTTCAGATGGACCTGATTCTGTTTCCGTTTGTGGTTGCTCTTCTTCTTCTCCGGATGGGATTGTTTCTTCTGGCGTTTCTGTGGTTGTTTCTGGTGTCTGCTCAGATTCTGTGGCAGGCACTGATGTTTCTGGGACTGTATTCTCTGGCGTTGTATCTTCGGGGACGCTCGGTCCCTGTACTGGTGTGGATGTCGTCGTTCCTGGTTGTGGTGACGGTTCCGCAACTGGAACCGTTGTTGTCGTGGTCGTTGTAGTAGTGGTTGTAGTAGTGGTAGGAACGACTATTGAATCATTATCAACCACATAGCCAGAACCAGAATAATTAGCAGTATTTTCAACAGACTGGCCAAATACGTTATTTCTTGAAGTTGACCAAGAGTTTGCGCTTACACCATTGAATGTCGTAGCACCATTATTAAAATAGTTGCTAAACGTAATTGCCGTATCGTTTCCGTTAAACGTATTTCCTTGGACAAGTTGATTATCTGCCCCTGGTGTCCAGCTGGTTGGAATCCAGGATGAGAAAATTAATGCACTACCATTATCTGTAAATTGTGAGTTATAAACCTGCTGTCTATTGAGACCCCGTATATTTGCGCCAACAATGTTGTTCTCAAAAGTACTTGAATTAATACGTATGAAACGCTCAACAAATACTCCATATGTATTGTTCTCAAAAGTTGAATTATTAACGTATATGCGGTTGGTGTAGTTTGAATCTGTGGTGCTCAACGAAGATGGCGTCGAGCCATGGTCAGAGGTTATACCTGCATTATTTAGCGTGAATTCACAGTTTGTGAAGGTAGTTACGCCACCGTTGTGCTGATAGAAGGCCCATCCTGGCGATTCTGTTATGTGGACATTAGTAATCGTGAAGGTCCCCTGGCTGTTGTAGATAGTTCCGCCATTCCAAGAAACATTCTTTCCTTTTTTAAAGGTCATATCCTGTATGGTGACAGTGCGCGCACCGCTGCTATAAATCGCTCGATAGAGATTGTTCCCATCAATAATTGTTGTCGTCTTCCCAGTTCCAGTAATTGATACGCCTTGAGTTATTGCCGGCAAGTCCGACGTGAGGGTAACCGTTCCTTGGACGCTGAAAGTAATCGCATCGTAAATTCCACCCGACTGCGAGTTTGCCTGAGTTATCGCCCAGCGGAAAGTTCCTGAAGAACCATCATCAAGAAGGCTTGTAACTTCTAGGGAAGTTGGTTGTGGAACAGTGGTGGTCGTAGTAGTAGTCGTAGTGGTAGTAGTTGTACTTGTCGTAGTGGTTGTCTCGACAGCTGGGGCTGTGTCGTTATTTGGCTGTACACCACCAAATGTTGTACAGGTTCCACTGGTCGTGCATGACTGCGTAACTCCCTGTTCGTTGTCAATCATTAGGGCTGGAGATAGGGAAGTGTCACCCAGGTTAAATACAGCAAATCCAAGCTTGTATGTTCCCGTAATGGAAACTTCATACGTAGATGTCTGCCATCCCGTTGCGCCAAAAGAGTTAACCGAATAATCACCAGTTCCAGGGTTAGTGAATCCAAGAAGCGCATATTTTTGCGTGTAGTTATTTACGGTTATTGTTGGCTCAGAAGCGACCGTTACCGGAGTAAGAGAGGTTAGTGAGCCGTCGTTGAACGGCACATAATCTGTACCGACATAGTTCCACGACATCGTGTACGTGACACCAGCAGTGAGTTCGACCTCTTTAGAAATCCAAGCTGCGTCTGTTGGTGTTGGACTTCCATACCCAGAAGACTGGGCATCTGCAATGAGAAGATTTTGTATTGCAGTTTGAGGTGCACCAGATAGGCCAAGTGCAGCCATCGCCTGAGTAAAGGTCTGTTCACCTTTTGGTTGAAGAAGTGCGGCGTAGGATGCATTGTTTGGAGAGAATGTCCAGCTTCCAGCAGTTACCGCAGGTGCATAGTAAGGGTTGGGGCTTCCATTGGCAAGCGTCGGGCTTCCAACCGCACTACGCGAACCATGCGTAAATGTCCTTGAACCACTGAATATAGATACACCAGTTCCATTAGAAGTTATTGTCGCTCCGAGGGTTCCGGTTTGCGAACCCTTTTCCCACCCGGTAAATGAATTATCTTCAAATCCAGCATTCGTAATCGAGAACGGACCCGGGTCGATAGTGGTCGTCGTTGCTGGCGTTGTGGTCGTAGTTGGATTGTTTATTTCAACAGCGGTAGAACCGATGCATGGTTGACCGCCAGCGTTCCCAGAGCATGTTTGCCATCCAAGTGATGAAACCCAGCCAGTTGTAGAGGTGAATTCTGTGTTAGATAGAAGTTCTGTTCCATCAAGTTTTAGAGATGCAGACTCAACTTGGGTTCCGTAGTTTCCTGCCCAAAACTCACCGTCGCCTCCTATGATGAATATGCGGGCAGTTGCCACACTGGCCCATCCAGCACCAACCCCAGCCGCAGTAACACTGATGGAATAATCATTAAAAACTCCACCGTCCGTAAGGCTCAGGTATCCAGTGCTATGTGAATAAATGCCTCCACCACCAGCACCTAGAAGTTCTATTCCAACAGCGAGTACGTCAGATGACGCCTTCCAGTCCTGGACTTCTGCAGCAGAGACAGTTGCCGTAAGAGTGCTACCACCCGAAATCACCGACGAAACGTCAATATCCTGGGAGATTGTGGCCTGTTGGTAAGCGAAAACTAGCTTATTTCCGTCAGTCGCGGATGCGCCAACCGGGATGAAGAACAATACAAGTGATACTAAGGAAACTATCCAAGCAAATGCTCGAAGTCGAAAAGCTAGCCGATTCATTCATCCTCCAAAAAATACCACTAATTCTATCATTCTTTATAATTACGCCATTAAAATAAATTGGCAAGATTCGCTTGTGTAAGATAGTGGGATGCTTGAAGAAATAAGTAAAGAATTGGTCGACAAAGTATTTGAGGACGAGGTTCCGGAATTTACGCTGCCTATTTCTATTTACGACATTGAGCTCAAATCTGCGGATGGCTCATCAAGCAATATCCTCGAAGAACAAAAGGGAAAAGTTACGCTTTTGTTTAATGTTGCTGCTGGATGCGGGAATATACCCCAGCATTCTGTTCTGGAGGAGCTAAACCAGCTTTACAAGAGCGAGCCAGACTTTTCCATCATCGCAGTAACGGTTGATGACTTCACATGTCACGGCTATCCGGAATTCACTGATGGAATTCAAAGCTATATCGATAAGAATAATTTAAACATTACGGTCGGCGAATTTGCTAAAGACTATGCAGAAAAACATTTTGGGACAACATATAAGTTTTCTGAACTCACAAATGGACGTCATGACAAGCACACCTATGACGAGTCTTTTGCTCCAGGCTCTGTCAAGCAACAGGAACAACACACACTATGGTCGTATTTGACCTGGGCGTACAATGCTGACATTCAAGAAAACGGAGTTCCGTATCACAACGAAACCGTATCTTGGTCAGACGCAGCACCACCTCCGGCTGACGGTAAAAGACTTTTCTCGCCATTGCTAGGGAATTTCACAAAGTTCTTGATTGACCGAACTGGGACCAAGGCGCGGAGATATGCAAACGGCTTTCTATTAGGGGAAAGGACATTGGGGGGCGAGACTTTCCCGTGGTATGGGGAAAAGAGATTTCCCGACGGTCGTCTTGATTATCGTCCAGAAACAACGATTAACCTAAATAGGGGTGAATCTGGAAATGGTGAATTCCCATCACCACTTCAAAGATTTGGAATAGATGTTTCACTCAAAATGATAAGCAGAGATATTGACAGATATCTGAATAGTTAAATCTGTCTATCTGCAATATTTCTTTCCTCAACAGCTACGAGTTTTCCGTGATGTTTTGCCTGGATGTCTTTTCTAACCCATGTCATCCCGTAGGTTGAATCGAGATTGTTTACACCCTCTCGACGCATTAATCTTTCGGCCATCGACTGGAAGGTCGGGTCATCGCTTAAATTTAAATACGCATTATGCGACCAGGGCAGGTCATAAAATGCTGGGGCATTAACAAGAAGTGCACCAGCGGTTGTCCAATGCTCTTCTATTCTTGGCTCCTCTGATACAACAGGGCCAGATAGGCAGTATGAAGGAACATCCACCCCAACCAATGGTCTATCAACTTCAAGCATTTTTTCGATTATGTCGGCATCGATTGATATATCAGAATCAACATAAAGTATTGCACTGTAGTTGACGACACCATGATTTAGTTCAGTGCAGTCCTCTCCCCAGTGATGTCCGCTCGTTATTCTTAGCCTTTGTGCAAATTCACGAATCAGATTACGACCAGTCTCAATTCGAATCCATCTGTTTGATGATGTCACCGCACTTTGCATGTCATTTATTGAATACGTCCAGTAATCGCCGTTCACTTCGCGGAGGGCGTCAATAACTTCTTTGAACGGCTCAATGCCGCGATGGTCAAGCTCGAATGCAGAAAACCATTTAACATTTGGAAAGCGACGCATGATTTCTGCTTTGTCGCACATCCAATTTAAGTGCTCTTTGGCGTCACACTTCCAGCCGACAAGAGGGGTTGCTATAACAAAATGCTTGTTGTAATCAACCTGTTTGAGAGCTGGCATTTTTATCTTCCTTATGTAATCGGAACATATGCCGACATGCCCCTCACCGTCGGAATTTATGATTGTTGTAACTCTTTCTGGCATTACCATTATGCACTTATTAGACGCCCTTGGTTTCCCCGGATACGCCCACACATATCCCCTGCTGGTAATGGTGTACTCATCGGTGTCATGGAAAAAGCAGTGCAGGTCGGAGTTGACGCACAAATCTAAAGCGTCTGTGTTTTTGCAATGAACCCACAGATTCTGTTTGCGCTGCATCAACCAATCGATATCAATCTTGTATTGGCCAGAATCGTGTCCAAGATAGATTTCCCCGCCATTAACCCATAGGTCAATCTCTACGTCGAAACCCTGAGCTAAAG
>JACCDW010156088.1_pt1 | contig 49795 bp, 33 predicted proteins | sample 7449781 | NCBI WGS metagenome assembly JACCDW01 (sample SAMN15323449, study PRJNA562643) | freshwater metagenome | isolation source: river surface water | place: USA:Blue River Watershed | collected 2017-08-18
AAGTGTGTAAGTAGAAAATAGTGTTGGTTTCGGCCTTCACTATTTTTTTTTACATTTAAACATTAATGAGATGGAATTGAAAACACAAGATTCATTAACTGATGCTTTCTTAAAGCAGCTAAAGACTGGGGAAGAACTTCAGGCTTTTTTACGAGATATTCACAAGCGAGGCTTGGAGAAAATACTCGAGGGCGAACTCGATGCACATTTGGGCTATGATAAGCACGAAAAAAACCCGAGTATCAATGCCCGTAACGGAACACAGAAAAAGGTGATTAAAACCGAGTTTGGTGAAACGCAGATTGAAGTACCTCGTGACCGGGAGGCTAGCTTTGATCCGGTGTTAGTTCCCAAGCGAAGCAGGTATTCTACAGGGGTTGAAAACCTGATTATTTCGCTGTATTCCAAAGGAATGAGCGTTAGTGATATCGAACAAGAGATCAAAGAGATCTACCAGTTTGAATTATCTACCTCAGCTATTTCACGTGTCACAGAACGGATTGTGGAAGACTCTATCGCTTGGCAGAACAGACCACTTGACGCTGTCTATTTAGTGGTATGGATGGATGGGATTGTTTTCAAAGTTCGAGAGAATTCAAAGGTCGTTAACAAAACAGTCTACCTGGCCATTGGGTTAAATCGGGAAGGCAGAAAAGAGGTATTAGGAATGTGGTTAGGCAAAAACGAAAGTTCAAGCTTCTGGATGGGTGTATTGACCGATTTGAAGGCAAGAGGAGTAGAAGACATCCTCATCACAGCCACAGATAACCTCAATGGCTTTACGCAAACGATTCGAGCGGTATTCCCTGAATCGCAAACACAAATATGCGTAGTTCATCAAATTCGCAATGCTTGTCGTTATGTGGTTTGGAAGGATAAAAAAGAGTTCTCTCGCGATATGAAGCAGATTTATGACGCTCCTACCAAACAAGCAGCAGAAGCGGCACTCAAAGATTTTAGCATTAAATGGGGAAAAAAATATCCTTACGCGATTCGCTCTTGGGAGGATAACTGGGATGAACTGACCGTCTTTTTTGATTTTCCACTTGAGATTAGAAAGATAATTTACACCACGAACCTGATTGAGAACCTGAACGGAAAGATCCGGAAATACACGAAAAATAAGCTTTCCTTCCCCACAGATGACGCTCTAATGAAGTCTGTTTATTTAGCCATCAACGAAGCCACCAAGAAATGGAGTATGCCGATTCTCAACTGGGGAATTATTTTGAATCAGTTTTTGGCTATATTTGAAAAAAGGGTCCGAATTTAAACGAAAATCCGAACCCTCTATTTTTTACTTACACAGTTAATGGGATAGTGTCGGTTTTTTATTCTTAACCCCAGACTTTAGTCTGGGGAATCGACGCATTTCATGCGTCTCAATCTTTGGCAATCCTCACAGGTTTGCCAAAGAGCAACTGTCCAATGTCTACCTCTTCACTCTTCACTCTTACCTCATCTACAACCCATACTTCGTCTTCGTCGCATTGTAATTCTGAATCACCTCTTCAAAACTTAAGGCTCGATTGTAAATAGCTGCCGAGCCGATGTTACCGATTAAGCCGCCGGCATTCGAGCGGGCATCACCAATCCAAAAGCGATTGGCTGTTTGATTTATTCGTCCGCTGTTCGTCTGTACGCCACCATCCAAGGCACCGTTCAGGTAGAATTGTAGATTTCCATTTGTAATGGTAAAGCCTACCATATACCAATTGTTGGTGGTTACTGGGTTAGAACCAAATGCGTTAAATCGATTTGTCGTGTAAAGATTTTGGTATAATGTGCTTCCGATGGGATAAAAGGCAAAGTGAAAATCATATAATCCGCCATTTCCTGCTAAATCTTGAAACCATTTGGACATGAAGATATTCCAGCCAACAGTCAAGCTCGTAGGCCGCACCCACATAAATATGCTGATGTCTCCACTTGCTGGGAAATTGGTTGGGTTTGCCCCAAAATCAATGTAATCACCATTTCCATCAAAGGTGAAATACCCCGGATTTGAAGTGTTGAAGCTGACATTACCACCAAGAGTCCCAGTCACATTCCCTCTTAAATCAGTCAGCGAAGTGCCTGTTTGTGGAAAGGAATACATATTGCTGGGATCTACATTTATTACTAATCCATTGGGTATGTATTCGTCAGTACTGATTTCTTCTGCATCTTGGTACCAAATACTCCCGCTGGTCTCTGATGGTTTTTGCCAAAATAAATAGAGTTCATCTCCAACGGCATTTTCCATGAATCGTACGCGTAGGTTGTATTTTTTTCCTGCAATTAAGGAAATGGAGCCAGTATGTGTTCCTCTTGGAGATGCTCCGTGTCCGCCATAATGATTGGCTACGTTCGTTCCATGGATAAACACATCGACGGCATCGTCACCCTCAATCGTAAATTTGTAAATTCCTGTTTGTTTTGGAATAAAATAACCCGTTATAATTAGGCCGTAAGTATCACCATTCCAACCCGTATAGGGCGTCGAATTATTAATTGAGGACGTAAATTGTGCCGAGGCATTAAAGTTGATGATATTGGGCGAGGAGGATGTTGTGCTATTGGTCGTTCCATTATTGGTTGCTAAGGAAACGATATTTTGGGATTTAAATGTACCGTAAGTATTATAAAAGCTATTCATGTCTGCTTCTGTTGCTGGAAATACCAAATTGGAACTTAAACTATATAAGCGGTAATACAATTTTCCATTTCCTTTCCCACGATTTGACTCATACGTAGGGAAGTAGGTGCTCAAGATTTGGGCATCGACGGATAATGAAAGCAAAAAGAATACGAATAGTTTCTTCATTAATTACTCATTTCACCGGATACAATATACACACCTCCTGTATATAGAACTGTTGCAATGGCATATTGGCCTGCGGTTTTGTTAAAGCCATTTCGATTGCTGAAAGTTCCGGTAAATGTCACTTGGCTATTTGCTGCGAATTGTACCACCATGCAGTTGAATCCCTCAGGAAGTGTGCCCGCGCTTGGGAGTGTCAGCGTCAATGCTGCCGTACAGCGTAAGACCATCCCATTATCGGAGCTTGTCAAAGTCCTACTTGATGCCTCTGCAGTAACATTCGAAACGAATCCGGAGAGCTTGGACGTAGCCACATTGCCACCCGTTAGGTTACCCGTTGTACTAACATTGCCTGCGGTATAAGCAATATCATTTCCTGTTTTGGTCCAGTCGGCATTTAGACGTGCCCAAACAGGAGAGGCTGAGGTACCCGTATTTAGGTAAAAACCCGTCACTCCATCGGTTTGATAAACCAAAAGACCATTTGCTGGTGTTGTAATTGCACTTCGTTGGGCAGATGTCATCCGAGGAGTCAATAATCCCTTGGAAGTAGAGTTGACCTCCAATTTAGCCGATACATCGGGTGTGGCAGTCCCGATTCCCGTTTGGGCCATGACCGGTAAGGCTGAAAGGAGAAAGATGAGAATAAATAATTTTTTCATCATGATTTATTTTTTGAGGAGTTTACGCCTCGTTTTATGCTTGTAGAGACGCGATACTTCGCGTCTAATTCCCCAGGTTAAAGCCTGGGGTTATAAAATATGGGTCGTTAGACTGTAGAGACGTGATACCTCGCGTCTATTTCCTCTGGGTTATAAATTCTTCCAACGTCCAATGTCTAAAGTCCAACGTCTACTAGACGCGAAGTATCGCGTCTCTACGAAGGCAATCGACGCATTTCATGCGTCTCAATCTTTGGCAATCCTGTAAGGTTTGCCAAAGAGCAAACGTCCACCGTCCAACGTCTAATTTCCTACCTTACCCAATACCAAATGATACCTGGAGCCGAGTTTGTTGAAGTTCCTCCCCCGGCATCGCTTAGCCAGGGAGCAGGAGAATAATTTACATTATTTGAAATTAATGTTGCCCACCAGTTTCCTGTACCACTTGAATTTGTATAAAATCCTGTTCCAGAACCTGCTGTATTACTGCGAAAAGGCATTCGCTGTGCAAATCCATTGTTATTGGTGGTATAATTCCAAGAGCCAAATTTGACCGTATTGGTGATGTCCGATTGCGCATTGCTCGTGCTGACGAAACTATATGCTTGATTTGCTGTGAAAATACCTCCGTAACTATTTCTAGTACCTGCATCAAACATGAATTGAAAGCCTGTTGAACTTTTTTTGATGTAATCCGCCCAACCAATAATCGAATAATTTACCGTTGCTGTATTGATGATATCTGCATTGATTTTGTAAGGCATGTCAGTATTGAGCGCCATGGAATTGGCATAGGTCCAACCGGCATACGACGAGTTCTTTAGGATCAATGTCCATCCTCCACCATCTGTCGTCATGTCGGCATAAATTTCTACCGGGTTTCCACTGTTGATGTTCGCATTCTTAATCCAATAAAATCCATCGGGAGAATTGGGATAATCTTGCTTGATTTGATATGCACTGGAAGATGCTGTCTCTGGGCTTAATCCCGAATTATCAGGGTAGAAGCGTTGTTTGGTCGAATTAAAATTATTTGTGATTTCCGCCTGCGTTAATTCCCGGTTATAAACTTTAAAGCTAGCTACGTTCATGTTCATTTTCCAAGAGGCATCCCCACGCCAGCCTGAGATACGACCGGCGCCTGAATTGAAATTGGCATTCGCAGTACCAAACGCGCCTTGTTGTTGGGCCATTGTTTCACTCACACCATTGACATATATTTTATTATTGGTTTTAGCACCTGCGTTCATCACAAATACGAAATGTTTCCAAGCGCCCTCAATACCGAGCGTATTTGCTCTGGCATAGGAAATGCCATATTGATCACCTGCAGAAGTATTATATCCGATGTTACCGTTCTCTGTCCAAACATCATAATAATTAAAGCCAAAATACATGGATCCATTAGGCAAATTCAGCGAATTTGTTTTCACCCACATCTCTACAGTAACCACATTTGTGGTACCAATATTGGCGGTAAAATTTGCATAACTTGTTGTTCCATTAAATACAATAGAACCACCATTCGCCGCATGGTATGCGGTATTTGTCAAGGTTACGTTGGAACTGTTTCCCGAAAGATCCGTCCAGGTCGTACCGGAACCGGGATAACTACTTGGATTGGCTGCGTCTAAATGTAGGACCAAACCCGAATTAGCCAAACAGGTAATCGTCACACTTCCATCGCCGGAGTTATTGGCTGTTCCAAAGGTATTGTGGCCATTTGTGGATTTGGAAGAACCTCCGCCACCTCCGCCATTGGCAGCGCCACCACCGGCTCCACCACCGCCACCAAAAAATCCAGCCCCTCCGCCGCCTGCACCTGCCCAAATCGTACCTATTCCGCCAGCCCCTCCATTTATATTGCTTCCGTCGCCTCCGTTTTGTGCGGGTGCATTGTCATAGGCATAACCTCCTACGCCCACGGCTGTTGGCGAAGCCCCATAGCCAAATTGATACCGACTAGATATTGGGTAGCCCAGTCCACCTATACCATTAGCTGCCGTGCCTGAAGTAGTATTTAATGCAGCTCCTCCTGTATATCCCGTCGCTCCGCCATTGCCTGCCCCACCACCGCCACCGCCGGCTACAATAAGCGCATTGGTATTGCTGGGACTACTGGATGTGAAAATGCCTGATAATCCGCCACCTGCTGCTCCATTGGCAGTAGAACTATTGGCCACACCACCAGCCCCCGCAAAGCCATATTTGGGTGTCACGGATGTTCCCGGAAATCCACCTACAACCACATATAAAACCTGACCGGGAGTCACATTCAACGTGGAAGTAATATTGGCTCCGGCACCGCCCGTTTGGCCTCCAGCACCTGTACCGCCTTTGGCACCTACGGCATTGACTTGGATGGCGGTGACCCGATTAGGAACTATGAATTGTTGGATTGCTCCCGTATATGGAAATGTATAGATATGCGTGATATTGGGCTTCCGCATGGCCGCTTGAATGCCGGCATGTTGGCCCACCAGCATAAAGCTATGGATGAAAATTAGAGTCAATATGTAAGAGAAAACGCGCATTAATAGATGGTATCTCCAAAAACAAATCCGGTTGTTGTACTATTCATGACTAAGCCCATGACACTATTCGTGGCTCTCGAAACCAAGCCATTCGCGGAATTGAGCGTTGTCCCGGATGCTGTCAAGGTTAAACTTCCAGCACCCGTTTGAATGAATTGACAGGTAAAACCAACAGGTAGGGTAGGTACCGTAATGGCAATATTCGACGCCGAACTGATTGTGAAGATTTTATTGTTATCGGCAGATGTCAACGTAAAAGCTCCTGTTTTGGAATTATCAATAATTAAACCCCCAGCGATTTGTACCCAAATGGAACCGTTCCAATAGTAATAGCCTGGAACGACATTATTGGGAATGCTTCCTGCCGTTTGGGTATTATAAACCAAAAGTCCAGCCGCTGCGGAAGATGTTCCCGTGATAGGTGTGAATACATTTGCTGCGGTTAAAGCTACCCTTGGAGGTAAAAATCCTCGGTCGCTGGCAGAAACATCGAGTTTAGCGGATGCATTGGGTGTAGTCGTACCGATACCCGTTTGGGCATATAAGCCCGAAGAAACCAATAAGAATACTATAAATAATTGCTTCATTTTATTTTTGCCTCTAAGCGTTTTAATCGTTTTTCGAATTCTACTTGTTGCGTTTGAATCTCCTTGTTCAAATGGACATTTTCCTTCTTGAGGCGCTCTACTTGTTTGCTCAATTCTTGAATTGCCGCGACACTTATTGCCGTAATCTGATCAAAGTCAATTGCGCGGAAATCTGATATTTTCTTTCCGTAAACGAAAAGATTATTCGTTGGTTCCGTCCAATCCTTGATAGAAAATGTATGTGAATCTAGCACCTCGTCAATCAATTTAATAACTTCTTTTTTTCCTCCCGCAAAAAATTTCACTTCATCACCTTTCACAAAACCGTGTGGCTTTTCTACCGTAATTCTTACATGGTCATTTTCTATAGAAAGTTCTTTGGTCATTGCAAATACGGATGGAATAAAGTCAGCCGATTTATTGACAAAATTAGGATTAACCTTTTCCACATCTTGAGCAATAAATCCCGACTTCGTAATATTTCCGTTTGCTATTTGGTCAATGTAGGCATACTTAACAACTTTGAGCTTATTTAAATCATTCAATTGTTTAGATGTATTGAGCGATGCAATCCCTTTTTTAATTCGAAAATCTGAAATTGCATTGAACTCTCCTGCTCTAATCCTTTCATTCGTTACTATTCCATAATTTACTGTTTGAGTTACTTGAGAACGACCAACAGTACCATTCCATGCTAAATATCCATAATCACTAATGGATAAAGGAACGCTTGAAGCTACATGTAATGGTGCAATTGGTGAAGTGGTTCCTATACCAATTCGACTATCCGTTGTTATCGTGAGTGCCGGGGTAGCGCCATTATTTAAATTCCAATTGGTATGCAATTTGAACTTGTCGGCGTCTGCATTATCAATTCCCATGGAATAACCCCTAACTCCCGTGATGTCAAATGATAAATAGGGATTTCCACCATTTGCACCATTGGTTCGAATGAGCAGCGTAGAATGTGCATTCGTGGAGCTTGTATTCGTATTATTAATGTATAAACTCGGACTTGTCGTATTATTTGGGTCCGTTGCAGATACATTTGAATTTTCAATATGTATTGAATTTGTTGGACTTCCAGTGCCTACTCCAATTAAACTCGCATTTTGAATCGGATTTCCATTGGCATTGATGGTTGTCGTGGCCGTATGATTCCCCAAATTATCCGCGGTGGTGGAGGTCGTAATGGATGGGTTTAATTTGGTAATAACGAAGGACGCACCGTAATACAAAACGCGATATCCATCTGTATTTAATAAGCGAAGCGTGCGTGTTGTGGTGCTACAATCAATGATGTCAGTCATAAACGTGGTCCCACCCCAATCTGTTCCTCCACCATTTGAAACGACCGACAAATTATAGTCACCATTAAAGCTATTCCAAGCACCATTGGAAAATTCTTGTAGACTCATTGCGTTGTAGGTATTGGCTTGTTGAAAGGGTAAGCCCCATTGAATCTTATAAATTCCATTCGAAAGTGCAAACGTGGTTCCTGAACTCAAGTTTAGATCTCCTGCGGCAATGTTATTAAATCGGCTAGACCAAGAGGTGACGGCCGAGCCTGTATTCGTATTCGCTGTAGAACGATAAATTGCTTGGTTTTGAACATTACCTACGGTGGTCGATAAACTGACCCATCTACCACCGACGCCATCCCAATAATAATAACCTGGGACCACATTAAATGGACTTGCTCCCGCGGATGCGGTATTGAAAACCATCAATCCATTGGCAGGATTACTGATGGGGCTCGCGGAATTAGTTGCCGTTAAGGCGACACGGGGAGGTAAGAAACCCTTGTCTGTGGCAAATACCTCCAACTTTGCTGAAGCATTAGGCGTAGTGGTTCCGATACCCGTTTGAGACAGCGCACCATAAGAAATCAATAAGAAGAAGACTAATCTATTCATGTTATCTTATCCAAATTTGATGATAGGTATGATAGCCATTTCCACCATTATAATCATCCACTTCCCAACGAGTATTATTGCCCCTGATTCCCCAGTGATAGGTTCCATTTAACCAGAATGGGAAGTTTGTCATCGCATTGTCTAATTGATCCGTAAAAAAGTTAGCTGCACTGGCCGGTAAATAGGCTGAGTGGCTAGCAAGAGCGGTAAAATTGGTCGCTATACCATTCATGCTTCCATAACCCGTTTTGAAATAACTGATCGTGCCGCTATGTGTTGTCTTGAAGTGGATGATGCGACTATGCGCATTAGTTGCCCCATAAAATCGTAATTCACTAAATGTGAATTTGTTCAAATAGCTGGCAGTTGTGTTCCCCCATGTAGTCGTTGAGGCTGATTCATCTGTTCCTAATACGGTCGAACCAAGTAGAGGCAATGAATTGGAAAAGGTTTTAACAGCAGGAGCTGTTCCCCCTCTATGTAAATAGTTTAGGACCAAAGTCCATCCACCGCCATCTGTTGCCATATCACAATAACAGGATGTAGATGGAGTTGCCCCAGCGCTTCCATCTGGATCGATTACATAAACTCCTGAACTAGCCTGTGGGAAATTTGTCTTGATTTCATTGCAAGATTTAAAGATATTGTCTCGTAATAAAATTCCAAGCCGCATGGTGGCATATACATAAGACGTTAATGGTGTCACGCGTACGTAACGTGCATACATAACATTCGCGAAATTATTGTAGACTTTGGTGGTTTGGTCACTATTCATAGTGAAGTTTGTCGCTGCGGGTACCCAATTGGTATTATCTAAACTGACATCCACTTTTGCCGACGTTACCCACTGTGCGGCATTAGCTCTACCTTGCGAAACTATTCCCTGCACCCAGCGCGGACTTTTTAAGTCATATTGTAAATAATCTGTCCCACTATTGGCCGTTCCTGCCGACCATCCTTGTCCCGAATCAATCCATGGGGTATTGTGCGTTATTCCAAAGGAATCATTGATGTAAACACTGGATGCCGACCAGTTCGTCGAGAGATTAAAGGACTCCATTGAGGGAGACGCGTTCATAATCGTCGCCGCTATCCATTTACTCGAAGTTCCAGTTAAAGCTAACTTTCCAGTTCCTGAAAAGATGATTTTGTTGGAATAAACGGGATTGATATTATTCGGAATGTTCACGGTATGCCCATCCATAATGGTCGCCGTTCCCGTCAGGTTTTGTGGACTCGTCCATGTGCCCGTATTTGTAAACGTGCCCGTACCAGCACTGTTGGTCGTTGTTTGCGCCCAAAGTGTCGGTGTTAGTATCCAGCAAAAAAAGATAAATCCTAAGGTTTTCATCAGTTATGAACGCTACCTGCCATAGCGCGCTCGGGTTGCATTGTAATTGGTTAATATTTCTGCTTCCGTTAAGGCCCGGTTATAAATCTGTAGCAAAGGTATACTGACATTGCTAAAGGTACCTCCATACCCCCAAAAGGCTGCTCGGGATTGACCAATTAAATAGGGATTATTCGTGGTATTTTGAGATCTGGGTAAAACAAAGGGTTTGGTATTATTGGTGGACCATGCACTCGTATTCCACTGATAAACAGAGGTTGCAAATTTTCCATCAAAGCAGATTCGGACAGAGGTATTGGAATTGTCGTAGGTATAGGCCACGAAATGCCAGTTTCCATCGAATAAGGTCGTCGCAGCTATGGGATAAATTAAATCACTTCCCCAAAAACATACTGCAATACCTCCATTGTTTGTTGGTGGATATGAACCAGCCCCAACGCCCGCACCATTCGTATATACTAAAACCAATTGCTCTGATTTATCATCAGTAACTGCTCCTTTGTCTAATAGAATCGTGTTTTTATTGGCTGTCGACTTATACCAGACCATGACAGTCCGGGAATTATTCCCACTTGTTGAAGGGATCGCAACCCCATTGACATAATCGTTTACGCCATCGAAACTGAAGTATCCGCGATTAGGTAAATTATAAGTAGGCCCATTTGTTAAGGTACCATTGTTCCCAGCAGTCGATAAATCCTTAAATGTAGTACCCGTTCCGATATACGATGTCTGATTTCCCGCGTCCAAATTTAGGACCAAACCATCACTAATCATATTGCTTGATTTGATCAACAAGCCCATTTTCATCGTGATATGCCCAACCCAGCCTGAAGAAGTTGGCTTCACTTTTACAAATTTGGCATATTCCACATTGGGAAAATAGGTCGTGACTGATTCCGTTGTGTTCGTATTGAGGTTTACCCCGGTTAAGACGCGTCTCCATGTCGTCCCATCTGTACTCACATCGACGTTAACATTGCTTACATATTGCGTTCCAGCTGTTCTTCCTTGTGTGACGATACCTGTAATGTAGGTAGGAACATCATAGCTCAGTGTGATATTTTGATTTCCATCATTGCTACCTGCCGACCAGCCTTGTGGCGAATTTAGCCAAGGAGTAAAGTGATAACCCGTGGTTACAGTAGGATATGGTGCATTTGTGTAGAATACGTCACCAGAAAAATTGCTAGATGTTGACCAATAAGTAGGTGTACCGTTGATCGATGGTGAATGAATCAAGGTATTTGTTAAGTTGTTACTTGTCCCCGGTGTCCATTTACTCGTATTGTCCGTTAAAACCAATTTACCCGTTCCATTGAAAACAATTTTATTGGTATTTAGGGTCGTAGACGCATTTAGGGTGACTGTATTTCCCGGATTGATTTGTAAGCCACCAAAGAGGTTAGGGTAATTGGATACCGTTGTGGAATTAAGCGTGGTGTTATTCGCCGAGGCCAACGTAAATGCGATATCGTTATTGTGCACCGTATAAGTAGCATAAACTCCCGTATAAGCTGATCCCGCAGGGAAATCATCACTAATTTCGACAACATATCCTTGAACTTCCGACCAGGAGTTTGGTAAATCGTTCCAACAAGTTCCTCCGTTCCATTTGGTGGTCGCATAATCTTCGTTATTAGCGTCATTGGGTTCACCACCACACCAATTATTGTATTGGCCTGCGATATTTCCCGTTAATTGTCCATTGGATGTCTTGATTTGGGTTCCTAATTCCGGACCTGCATCAATTATCCAGTTACCCTCTGTGGTTACATCAGTTAATGCTAACCAGATATTTGTACCTGAAATATTATTATTGACGAAATTATTTTCATTCTCCGAAGTAATGGTCAACAAATAACCTGTTTTACCCATGTAACTATAAGTCGCGGCCCCCGTTTTGGCATTTGCATACGTAATGTTTCCAGCGACATAGCGATAAAAATGCTTATTGTTTGGGTTGTATTTATAATTTGAATCATAAAATGCCACTTCCAAATTGATTTTAACCGCCGTTTTCACGGACCCCATCGACATTGTCATGGCAGCTAACGCTGTGTTTATATTGTTCCTCGTTCCATAAAAAACAATACTCGTAATTCCTGTCCAAGATGTATAGCCTGTATTCAAAGTTAGTCCCGTGGTAACTGGTAATGAAAATGTGGCTCCATTCTGGTATTCCAAACTAATGGATACCAAAATTTGATCTGTCGTATTCGCCCAGTTAACCACAAAATCCCCCGCGTCCACATTGCTGGCATTCGCCTCAATGGTCAAGGGCGCAGGCGCTGTGATCATTTGTCCCCAAACGCTCAGACTACAAATCCATAAATATATCCCAAAGAAATACTTCATCCTAGCGTGCTTGTTTCTTCAATTTTTTGACTTCGCGTTTTAATTGTTGAATTTGTTTTTGTTGGGCCTTCACTGCCTCCACGAGTAAGGCAACGATCTTGTCATATTGTACGGATTTAAATCCTTCTGCTGTGTTTTCTGTTTGGACAATTTCAGGTACAACTTTTTCAACTTCCTGAGCGATGAAACCCATCGTACGTTTTTCGGAGAACATGCGTTGTGGGAAGGCCGAGGTATTCCAGTTGAAATTCACGCCCCGCAACTGCATAACTTTGGCCAATGGATTTTCAATAGGGGAGATGTCTTTCTTGAAACGGATGTCAGAAGAACCAGCGATTGAATTTGCGATAATGTCGCCAGTTACCTGTAACCGAACGGTAGGTGCAATATTCCCTAATCCAACAAACCCATTTTCTTTTATGCTTAAACCAGTTGTTGCATCTGAGCCATTAAAAATTCGAAAACGTGCGTTGGCTAAGTTATCTCCATAGGTATCTATGGTCCAATCATTTGTTGGTCCAGATAATGATTTTTTTAGGGTAATTTGACCGCCTTCATTTGAAGCACCTTGCGGATTGATGGTGATTTCACCGGAAATGGTACCTCCTGCATTACCTACGGTTAGGGTTGATAATGGTGCAGAAGTTCCAATTCCTACATTTCCCCCCAAAGGATTAATACCTAAAAAATAATTGGTGCCATACGTTTTATTCCGAGCCTGCATCCAAGCAAACGTAGACGTACTACTCAAACCAAAGTCCAAGACATGTACAGCAGGGGATGGCCCACTCAAACGTAAATTTCCGTTTGCAGTCGTTCCACTCGATAAAGGATCAGCGGTCGCTGTTTCCACCTGTAATTTATTTACGGGTGTCGTGGTACCGATACCCGTTTGGGCTTTTGCTCCAAAGCTTAAGCCTAAAATTGCGAAAATAAATATGCGTTTAAAGTCCATGTCTTGCTTTGTCTTTATTAAAGTTATTCGTGATTTCTGTTTGCGTTAGTTCACGGTCGTAAATTTTGAATTTGGTGATGTACATCTGTTGCATGTATGCATTGTCATTGGCCCAACAAGCAATTCGGCCAATTCCCCCATTAAAATTGGTATTAGCATTTTGAATGGTCCCTGTTCGTAGAGCTAACGTTTGTGAAACCCCATTCACATATATCTTATTGGATGTCACCGAACCTGTATTCATGACGAACACATAGTGTTTCCAAGTATTGACAAAACCACTGGTTTGAGTAGAATTTAATCCATAGAGATCGCCACCTGCCGTATTGAATCCCAATCCGCCACCGGTTGTAAATACGTCATAGCGATAAAAGCCAAAAAACATCCCACCCGAAAGCGTGGTAGGCTTTACCCACATTTCTACTGTAATTGTAGTCGAACCATTTAACCCACAGCTAAAATTAGAATATGCTGAACTTGCCCCATTAAAATACATGCTTCCACTTCCAGCTGCATTGTACGACATCCCAGCTCCAATATTTCCTGATTTTGCATGTCCTGAAATATCATTCCAAGCGGTTGCCCCCGAAGTCGCCAGAGAAGTTGTATTACCTCCATCCAAATAGAAAACTAAATCATAATTTGTTTTCTCTTGTTGGAAAATTGAATTCACCTCCCCATCTCCCAATGCCGCAGAATAGAATTTTACATCGGCCAATAAAAAACTACCATAAGCCCCTGAACCCATGTTTGTGCCATCGTAAGCAGCGATACCAAAATATTGAGCAGCCGAATAGCTACCCATGTGTGGACCAGAACGGGCATAGGTTGCTGTACCTACTAATGTATTGTCTAAATAAGCTTTAACCTGTGTTCCCGTATAAACTAATACCACATGGTGCCATTCATTGAGTGCAACTGTTGACCCTGTGGTTATAATGGTGTTTTTGGGCCAAACAGAAAATTTTAAATATCCAGCTACCATCTCTATATCTGATGTATGATAGCCGCCTCCCGGTAATGTGTTATCTAAATCAGATACGACAACTCCATTAAGTGCTGTGGGATTAAACCAAAGGCTTAAGGTGAAAACTCCTGATCTCGTACTAGGGCTCACGGGAGAGTAAGCATTTTTAAAGTCACCAATCATCATGTATTGTGAGCTTCCCGCAATAAAACGAAGGTAACCCGGATCAGAGAAATAGGTAGGACTGTTTGCGAGACTTGCATTTACAGCATTTGTCGTTGTACTATAAACCGTTGTGCCTGTACCCGGAAATGAACTCGATTTACTAAAATCATAATTTACATAGAGATTGTTTTTTGATACATTTCCTGCATAGCTCGGCGAATAGAATTGCGCCAGCAAGACAGAAGGAATCAGTAAAAATAAAATCAGTATCCGCATCCTTAATTTCCTAATTCACCTGAAATAACCACAATGTTACCTCCTAAATGCAAGACCGTCGCAATCGAATATTGGCCTAATGTTTTGGTATATGAATTGCGATTGATAACCGTCACCCCACTTCCTGCTGCAAAGGTGACCTGTCCAGCACCATATTGCAAGACCATGCAGTTGAATCCCGTGGGTAAACCCGCTGGAATTGTAATCGTGATAGCTGAAGCCGCTGTGGTTTGTATCACCTCCGCATTATCCGTTGCGGCTAGGGTATAGGAAGTTGAAACCGAAGAAATGGTCGCGCCAAAACCCGATAATGTATTCGTGTTTGAACCTGTTACATTCCCCGTTCCATCAATCCGCATGCGTTCCGTGCCGGCGGTACGAAAGACGATGTTATTGTTCATATCAGCTACACTGGAAAAGCCGGATATATCGATGGATGCTTGCGTGTTTAAATTCGTACCTCCACCTGCCGATAAGCGCAGAAAGCCATCATCCGCACCATCCGTTTGCGTGGTACCCGAGGATGACCCGACTCCGCGTATTTCATAATTCCCGATGCTACTCGTATTCACTGCTGGCCTCGTGCTAGCATTGCTAAATCCATTATGAATACGGATTCCTCCTCCCACCAAGTTTAATCGGGCCGTAGGTGTTGTGGTTCCTATACCGACATTCCCACCGTTAGGGTTAAGTAATAAATTGTAGTTGGTTCCATAGCCACTTTCCGACCGCGCTTGAATCCATCCATACGTCGATGAAAAGCTCACCCCCATATCAAGGACATGAATACCCGTCGTACCACTTAAGCGTAAGATTCCATTCGCCGAGCTTCCTGATGTGAAAGGATCCGCGGATGCACCCTCTACTTGCAGTTTATTCACAGGGGAGGTAGTCCCTATACCTGTTTGTGCAACTAATTTTCCTTTTGGGAAAATGGCTAGTACAATAAGGAAAATAGCTAAATGCTTTTTCATAGAGTTGCCTTCAGAAGACGATTTATATGGAATTGTCGTATTTGGAAATTTATTTTCCAAATACGACAATTAGGTTTTAGAACAATGCACGTAAGATGATCCAGTTCGTACCATCCGAGATTGCCTTAATCCAGTTGTTTGATGGTTCAATCCCGATACTCAAACTAGTGGCTCCTGTTGTCGTGCTATCGGATATTAATTTTCCAGCCGTGGCTAAAACGCCCACAGAAACACTCGCGATGTTTTTAATGGTAATTTCTCGGCCTGTACCTGCTAAAGATGCACTAGGTAATGTTATTGTTTGTGTAGCAGTAGAACCGGAAAATACGATTAAATTATAGTTATCAGTTGCTGCCATAGTTGCTGATGCTGTGATGGAAGAAACGCCTCCATTACTATTTGCTGACCAAGTTGCTAAACCATTTGCATCGGATATTAAAACTTTTCCTGCACCTTGTGATCCATCAACTACTGTTACTGTTCCTGTTAATTTTGTATTTCCTGTAATTTGTAATTTATAATCACCGGCATCGGTTGTACTTCCAACAAGGACTTCACCGTTTAATGATGTCATAGTAGTCGATGCATTACCTATCACCGCCGTATTTGATCCTAAACCTCTACCTTGGTATCCAATAACGATTGCGTTACTTTCACCACTTCCAGAAGTTCGCGCATCTGCTCCAATGATGACTGATGTATTCATTTGCGTATTACTAACTGAACCAATACCGATTTTTTGGCCAGCCTCGTTACCAATACTTACATTGGATGATCCACTAGTCATATCCGCTAATGCGAAAGTTCCCATAACTGTATTGTAAGCTCCGGATGTCATGGCTGATAACGATGCATTCCCGACAGCCGTATTTCGGAGGACATTACCTGAAGTTGCGTTATTCATTGCGGTAATTGAACCACTGCCGATTGCCGTATTTCCTGAGCCAACTGTATTGGCTGCTAATGTATTGTAACCTATTGCTGTGTTATCAGTCGCAATGGTATTTGCTGCTAAAGCACTTGCACCCACCGCCACGTTTTTGTCACCCGTTGTGGCCGCCGCCAATGTAGAGGATCCTATGGCAATATTTGTAGATATCGAAGCTAAACCTTTACCAATTTTTAATCCATTGATATAGGAATCATCAGCTACATACATGGATTTGGCTATGCCCAAACCACCAGATATAATTACAGCTCCAGTAGAGGTAGAAGTACTTGCTGTTGTATTGGCAAATGTTTTAATACCAGCAAAACTCTGTGCAGCTGTGGTAACAACTCCACCGTTAGTTCCATCTGCTGGTGCTAAGTTTAACACATTGGACGTAATGCTCGCCCCATTTGCTGTTGAGGATGCAGCAATTGATCCGACACTCGTTACGGCACTCGATGTCGACCATGCTGGTGCACCACTTACTAAGGTTAAAAATTGTCCATCTGTACCTTTGGCTAATAAAGATGTTGTTCCTGCAGCTGTCTGATAAGGGATCGATCCAGCTAAGCCACCGGCAAGGTTTGTTGCCGTAGTAGCTGTGGCAGCATTACCGCCAATACTTAGATTTGAAACTGGCGTGGTAGAGGTAACTACTAATGGCGCAGTACCTGTGGCAACTGTTGAAGTCAACTGACCTGTAACACTTAAACTCGTTCCAGTTGCAGCACCGATAGTTGGCGTTACCAAGGTAGGAGAGGTAGCGAATACCAAAGATCCCGTTCCTGTCTCATCTGTCATCGCAGCTAATAAGTTGGCACTAGAAGGTGTTGCCAACCAAGTCGCAACCCCAGTTCCCAACCCTGTTACTTCCGTTACGGCTGGATTGGCATAAGTAAATGTTCCTGTACCTGTGTTTTTCAAGAAACCAGCTCCGTTACTTAAAGAACCAATTGTTGTTAAGTTGGTATATGCCGCTTGCTTGCCATTAAACGTTGACCAATCCGCACTTGCCAATAAACCAGATGCACTTGCACTCGCGGTACTTAAACTTCCCCAGGACGCCACACCATTCGCATCCGATGTTAAGTATTTTCCAGCCGACGCCCCAGTAGGTAATACTAAAGCAGGTATACGCACTTGGCCAGTATTATTTAATTGCATGATTTGTGTGTCTGTCGTTCCATTGTTATAGTAGTAGGTCATGTTTTCTAACACACCACTATTTTGGTTCGTCATGATTTTAAATGCTTTAGAACGGTAGGTTAAAGATAAAGTTCCTCCATTCCCGTCTGCATCATATTTAAAAGGAAAGTCAGCGCCTCCATCTCCAAAAATTTGAAACTTTGCCGTTGGTGCCGAAGAAAAGATACCTAATTTGTTATCTGTACCACTATAATGAATAGCTGAGTTAGCCAAATCTAAATTAGTAAATGATCCCGATAAAGCCGTTGCAGTTGTACTGACATTCAATGGACCGTTTACATTTACAGAACCTAAACTGCTGACCGTTAAAATGTCAGATGTTCCATTGCTATTCATAAATGAAAAATTCAAGTCGGTCGCAACGCCAGAATTGTTTCCGGTACGCATCAACCAGCCTGTAGCACGGTAACCTAATTTTAAGGTATTGTTACTATTTGCATCTACATAGTACTTTAAGTTGTCAGCGGATTCCGTTCCAATTTGAAATGTAGCCGAAGGTGTGCTGATTCCAATACCCAATCGCGCATTTGTATTATCCCAAACTAAATTTGAACTTGTCCCCAACGCACTTGTTCCATTACCAAACGTGATTTGACTCGCACTAATACTCGCCAAACCTGTACCACCGGCTGTAACCGGTAATGTACCCGAAGTCACCGCTGTCGTACTTGTTGTATACAATGCGCCTCCACTTGTAAAGGAAGTTAATCCCGTACCACCCGCACTCGTAGGTAAAGTACCTGTTGTCAAAGCAGATGTACTTGTTGCATACATGGCACCACCACTATTAAAGGAAGTCATACCTGTACCGCCTTGATCTGTTCCTAAAGTTCCTGTACTCGTCAAACGTTTGGAAGCGTCTGTGAAGACTCCTTTGGTAGCTGTTAAAGCAGAGAGGGTAGTCGCGCCTGTAATCGTAGCAGTACCACCGATGGTTGTATTCCCTGTAACGGCTAAGGTTGTTCCAATAGTTCCTGAGCCACTGATATTGAAATCTGTGCTGGCTTGTTGGGTCGTTCCATTGATTACATAATTCGTTGAACCGGAAGGTAAATCCGCAGCGACTAAGCTTCGGAAGCTAGGTGCTGCGGCTGAGGCTCCAGAAGTAGGACCTGCAAATACGAGATTTGCGGCTACGGATGTTACACCGGTTCCTCCATTGGCAACTGGTAAAGTTCCTGTGATATCGGAAACGGCAACGCCTGCCCAAACAGGTGCCGCAGCGGATGTTCCGTCACCGCTTTGTGTTAAGAATTTCTTTGTTGCAGATGAGTTACCTGCTAATAAGGTTGTTGTGTTCGCTGCGCTTTGGTATGGAATAGCACCTACCGTACCACCATTGATGTTGCTCGCTTTACTTGCCAAACCAGTTAAGTTGGCCGTAATCGTACCCGCTGCAAAATTTCCACTCGCATCACGAGCAACAATGGCTGAAGCGGTATTTGCATCATCTGCGGTTGTTGCAGAATTACTTACCTTTCCAGCAGTAGCAATAGTTGCTAATTTCGTATCTGCAATCGCAGCAGATGCATTGATGTCGGCATTCACAATCGTTCCATCCGCAATCTTCGCTGAATTAACCGCACCGTCAATGATTTTGGCATTTGTTACGGCGTTGGCTGCAATGGCAGGCGAAGCGGCAGTACCAGTTAAATCACCGGCTAATTGAATTTTTCCCTTCGTCGTCGCATCAGCATCTGGAGCACCGGAAGTGATGCTCGCATCAACATAATCTTTGATTGCTTTAACCCCAGGATATTTTGAATTGGAGGCGGCATCTGCAGCAACGTCAGTACTTAAATTTGCTGTGGATTGTGCTCCCAATGCAGTTAATGCTGCGGCTGCCGTAGTAGCTCCTGTACCTCCTTTGGTGATGGGCAATGTTCCTGTAATGGCAGCTACGGGTAAGCTGCTAGCATTGCTCAAGTCAATTGCTGACGGCACGCCCAAATCAGGTGTGGTTAATACAGGGCTTGTTAAGGTTTTATTGGTCAAAGTTTCGGTTCCTGCCAAGGTTGCCAAGGTTCCCGTCGCGCTAGGCAAGGTAATGGTTGTCGTACCAGCTACAGCAGGTGCCGCCAACGTGGCTGTACCCGAAGTAGAACCGGCGAAGCCAACGCTCGTTGCTGAAGCCACACCCAAGGTAGGTGTTACTAAGGTAGGAGAGGTAGCAAATACCAATGCACCAGAACCGGTTTCGTTGGTAACGGCTGTAGCTAAGTTGGCACTCGTCGGTGTTCCTAAGAATCCACCTACACCCGTAGCTAAATCCGATACATCCGCAATGACCACAGAACCCCAAGCGGGAGCAGCGGATACGGAACCTGTTCCGGTTTGGGTTAAGAATTGTTTGGTTGATGAAGTGCTTCCTGTTAAAAGCGATGTGGTGTTGGCGGCTGATTGATAAGGAAGGGCACCTAAGGTTCCGCCGTTGATATTACTAGCTTTACTTGCCAAACCTGTTAAGCTTGCGGTAATGGCCCCTGCGGCAAAGTCGCCGTTGGCATCTCGTGCAACAATTGCGGAAGCTGTGTTCGCATCAGTAGCCGTTGTTGCAGAGTTACTTACTTTTCCGGATGTAGAGATCGTTGCCAATTTGGTGTCTGCAATGGCTGCGGACGCACTGATGTCGGCATTCACAATGGTCCCATCCGCAATTTTAGCAGTTGTAACTGCATCGTTATTGATTTTGGCAGTTGTTACGGCACTCGCTGCAATGGCAGGAGATGCGGCTGTTCCGGTTAAGTCACCGGCTAATTGAATTTTACCTTTTACTGTCGTTGTTGCATCCGGAGTGGCTGAAACTACACTTGCATCGACGTAATTTTTGATGGCTTGAACAGCTGGATATTTAGTTGTTGATGCAGCATCTGCAGAAATATCTGTACTTAAGTTGGCAGTCGCTTGTGCACCTAATGCCGTCAAGGCATCTCCAGCAGTTGTTGAACCTGTTCCACCTTGAGCAATACTTACAGCTGCGTTTGTTGTTAAGATTGTAGCTGATGCATCTGGCAGGGTAAAGGTTTTTTCTGCTGTGGTTGGTCCTGTGAATTTCGTGAAACCATTTCCTGTTCCTCCATAAGTGGATGCAATTATGCCGCTTAAAGCTGCAGAACCATCAAAACTGTTTCCATATATGTTTCTTGCCGTGGCCAATGTAGTTGCAGTACCTGCATTTCCGCTGATGCTTCCTGTGATGGTGGATGAGAAAGTTTTAACTCCAGCGATGGTTTGCGCGGTAGTTAGGTCAACAAAGTTCTGTGTTGCGGATCCTGTTCCCCCATTGGCGATGGAGATAGGACCAGAAATTTTGGCATTCGTGATACTTGAATTGGCGATGTCTGCCGTTGCGATGGTTCCATCCGCAATTTTCGCTGAGGTAATGGCATTATCTGAAATCACTGGTGCCGCTGCCGTAGTTCCCGTTCCTGCTAAATCTCCTCCTAATTGGATTTTACCTTTTAATGTAGTTGTAGCATCTGCGATGGTTGCGGCTGCTACGGTATTGTCGACATATTCCTTGATTGTTTTAACGGTTGGGTATTTTGTTGCCGATGTCGCATCTGCAGATACATCGTTACTCAAATTCGCTGTCGATTGCGCACCTAAATTCGTCAAAGCCGCAGTTGCAGTAGTCGCTCCAGTACCCCCATTTAAAATGGCTACGGTTCCTGTGACATTAGCCGAATTACCCGTAATGTTTCCGTTTACTTTTGATCCAGAAACTGTAGCAATTTTAGCATCCGTTACATTTGCATCCGTGATTTTAGCCGTCGTGATGGCATTATCGGTAATGTCTGCGGTTTCAATTGTTCCATCGGCAATTTTCGCACTGGTTACAGCGCTTGCTGCGATGGCAGGTGCTGTAGCTGTACCCGTTAAATCACCGGCTAATTGAAGTTTACCTTTGGTATTGGCATCTGCATCTGCGATGGTTGCAGCGGCCACTTGGTTATCGACGTAAACTTTGACCGCGTTTTGCGTAGGGTATAAGCTGTTGCTGTTTCCAAGCGATGTAGAAGTCGATTTATTACTTACATCCTCTTTGTTTGCCAATGCTGGTACCGTAGGTGAGCTGGCTGTTCCTCCTAAATCACCTGTTAATTGGATCTTACCTTTGGTGTTGGCATCTGCATCAACGATTGTTGCGGATGCGATGGCTCCCTGTACGAAAGCTGTCGTTGCAATGGCTGTCGAGTTATTCGAAGGGCTTTGCGTGACTGCCGTTGTTCCGGATGGCATCGATGGATTCCCTGTGAATATAGGGGAGTTTTTATCCGCTTTCGCATCCACGGCTGCTTGCAAGGCGATGCCCATCGTCGCTTGATCCACATAGGTTTTAATGGCACGTACAGATGGATATTTCGTATCCGATGATCCATCTGCTGCCACGTTCGTCGATTTGTTGCTTGTATTTTCTTTGTTGGCCAAACCAGGTACCGTTGGGTTGGTTGCTGTTCCGCCTAAGTCTCCGGTCAACTGCACTTTTCCGGATGCCAAAGTCGTAGCATCAGGAGCTCCAGACGCAACGGCAATGCTCACAGCATTATCTACATAGGTTTTAGCTGCTTTTTGTGTTGGGAATAAAACATCGGACGGGTTACCGCCACCTAAATCTGTCGCCGTGGATTTATTTCCAGCTGATTCATAAGTTCCACTCAAATTATTTACTGTATTGGCTGTCGCTTCCGTTAAATTACGAACGGAGCCAATTTGTGAACTTAGATTGTTTGTCGTATTCGTTAAATTATTAGCGGTTGTATTTATCCGATTATCGTGATCTGTTAATGTATTGTTGATGTTTGTAATATCTGCTTTAACTTTCTTATCAAGCGCATCAATGGTTTGATTCACCACAAGAAATTTCCCTTCATTTGTAGCTTGGTTATCCGCAATTGCTTTGGTATTGGCAGCTACAGAAGATTTCAATGGATCCAAATCTTTAGGTACCAAATAGCCTGTATCATTGTTGAATTGACTCAGGTTTTTAGGTGAGTCTCGTACGTTTTTATAGTCTACGGATTCTGCATACAAGGCATATGGCGTGAAGTTTAATTTTTGATTACTTACGGTGGTATAATTCGATCCTCCATCGAAATTGACCGCCACGATCAAGGATTTCAATTCAGAATCCCAAACGATGGAATCAAAGGTGCTGTATTTGCTGATTCCCGTCGCATTACTGCTGTTGGTAGCTGTGGATGCACCCGTTCCCACGGTCAAGGAAATAAGACCGAATTCGTCCGTGGTGGTTTGTTGGATCTCTTCGTAATCCACGCCTGCCGACGTTTTCAACGTGAATCGAACCCATACTTTTCCATTGGAAAGTGGCTGGCCGGTCACATTGACACCGGGTACTTCGATGGTTTTGGGGTCGAGGATGACTGCTTGATAATTTAGTCCCTTTTTCTGGCCAAATGCCGCGAATAAACTTAATTGTAGAACAATAAGGAGGAGTAATTTTTTCATCGTTTTAATCCCCGTTTTAGGGGAGTATTTTAAGAACTAATTGGGTAAAATGGACTTAGAATTTTGAAATTTTAAGGCCGATACTTAAGCTTGTAGGTGTAAAATTTAAACTAGGTTTTCCTTCGGTCCAACCGTGGAGCGTCGTATTCTTTTGGTAAGAAATGAACATGGAAGTCTTGTCCGTAAGCAATTTGTGAATCTCGATGTTGTAGCCGAGCATCATGTGAATCGGGCTGAAATTTTCATTGTCTGCCAAATTGTAATTGATGTTTTTACTGTTGCTTATCTGAGTTTGAACACCAGTAAATAATTTCTGTGCACCTAAATTTCCTTGTACGGCAATGGAAAAACCTTTGTAGATTTTGAGCTCTGGTCCAAAGGCAGCATGCAGTCCAATGAAATTTGTTTGGTAATTCAGGATGATGTTTTGGATGTCACCGGTGGCGTTGAATTGATTGATATTCACCCCCAATTCGTAGCGAAATAAACTGGCGATTTTCGCGAGCTTTTGGTGGTTACCAAAGAATATAGCTGTCTTCGAAAACTTGGAAATCAAGTCGGTGGTATCTACCAGTTCTTTGTTGTATTGGAAGGAGGCATGCATGCCACCAAGCGGTTTGATGTAATCAATAACATCCCCCGTTGAACTCTTGTATTGGTAGTCGGTGCTATTTAAACCCACCGTCCATTTCCAATGTTGCGCTTGAATTTGTATGCTTAAACAGGCAAATAATGCAATGAAGTATAAATTTTTAATCATTATTATGTATTCTTAGAACCATGAGAATTTCCCATAATTCAAAATTAACATAGTATAGTCAAGCACTATTGGAATTCAAGCGGTACATGTCCTAGTTTTCGAAATTCGGACATATTTATTAAGCGGTAAAATTGTAGAGACGCGATACTTCGCGTCTTCTAGCGCTGGACATTGGACGTTAGACGTTGGTTTTTTCTCTTTGGCAAACCTGTTAGGATTGCCAAAGTTTGAGACGCAAGTATTGCGTCGATTGAAATCCCCAGACTGAAGTCTGGGGTTATAAATTTTCCTTTTAGAATGCGATTATCGCGTCTATTTCTTCAGGTTAATACTTAATACCTGGGGTTTTTTATTCTTAACCCCAGACTTTAGTCTGGGGATCTCCCTAGGCTAAAGCCTAGTGTTCTAAAGCGTTTTAAGTCTCACGTCCAATGTCCAACGTCCAATGTCCAACGTCCAACGTCCAACGTCTACAAGCTAAACGCCATTACCACATTCCCCTTCGGCGTCCCCAACTTCGTCCCACCGCATGTCACAACGACATACTGTTTTCCATTGACCATGTAGGTGGATGGTGTTGCAAAGGAGGCAAAGGGTAAAGGATAACTCGCCAAAAGTTTTCCCGTGGCGGATGCATATATACGAAGGGTGGCGTCTTTGGTAGCGGCGATGATGAGTAGGCCACTTTGGGTAATAATAGGCCCGCCGTAATTTTCACCACCTGTATCAGTGATTCCTTTTTTGACTAATTCGGGTTCAGAGCCGAAAGGAATCTTCCACAAATATTTCCCCGTGTTCATATCGATGGCATTCAAGGTTCCCCAAGGGGTGCTCAAACCCGGAAGACCATCTGAATCCAAGAATTTGTTGTAGCCACTCATTTGATATGGAACGATCGAAGGGGAATTCGTGGATGCTACCTCTTTGGAAGCTAATCCTTGTATGTATGCGGCAATGGCGTTTTGCTTTTCAGGACTGATGTGTCCAAATCCCGGCATCATACCTTTGCCATTCCGAATGATTTGTGCGATGTATTTGGCATCTCGCTTCTTTTCAATCCCCAATAAGCTCGGATATCCTGACGCTGGGTTTCCTTGGCGATCTGTTCCATGGCAATTCCCGCAGCTTTGTTGGTATAAGCCTTCGCCACTCGTCGTGTTGCTTGCTTTGTTTTTAACCATTTTCTGTACCCAGCCCATTTCATTGCTATTGATGTACAGAATCCCTTTTTCGGGATCAGCACCCGCGCCACCCCATTCTCCACCGCCATCGAATCCGGGAAGGATTAAGGTTCCTTGTTCGCTTGGGGTATCATACCAGCCTTTTTTTACTTTGACCAACGTAGCGGAAAGTTCTTCCTTGTTTTTGGCATAAGGACTTACGTCACTCGGTTTGATCTCATTCGATAAGCGGGCGTAGGGTTTAGGTAAAACGGGGAAAGGTTGTGTTGGCCAAACATGTTCGCCCGGTAATCCTGTTCGTTCTACCGGGATTTCTTTGATGTCGAATATGGGTTTGCCCGAAACGCGGTCAAAGAGAAATACGAATCCCTGTTTCGTGATTTGTGCTACGGCATCGATCCGTTTCCCGTTTCGGGTGACAGTAATCAAATTCGGTGGCGCAGGTAAATCTCGATCCCATAAATCATGGTGTGTCGTTTGAAAATGCCAAAGCCTTTTTCCAGTCCGCGCATCCAAGGCAAGTAGGCAATTGGCATATAAATTTTGGCCTTTCCGATTTCCTCCCCAAAAATCATAACCCGCCGATCCCGTTGGGACATAAATAATGCCGCGCTTACGGTCCACTGCCATTCCGGCCCAGTTGTTCGCCGCGCCTGTGTAGGTATTTTGATAGGCATCCTTCGGAAATGTCGAATAGCCTTTCTCGCCCGGATATGGGATGGTATGAAAGCTCCATGCTAATTTGCCCGTGTAAATATTGAAAGCACGAATATCACCCGGTGCCGCATCTGCCCCCTCAGATAATCGCAAGGGCATGACGATGACGTCGCCCACGATCGTTCCTGGCGTGTTTGAAATAATAAATTTGTTCTGTGAAATCTTGGGTAAGCCCAAATGCAAATCCACCTTCCCATGATCTCCAAATGTTTCAATAGGCTTTCCCGTTTTGGCTTCCAAGGCCCAAAGATTAGGTCCAGCCGTATATAAAATGCGCCCATCTGCATAGCTCAAGCCACGCGATGTGCTTGCCCAGTTTTTTAGCGGATCCCCGAAGCGCCAAATCTCCTTGCCTGTCGCAGCATCCAAGGCGAAGGCTTGCACGGATGCACTAACACTATAAAGTATACCGTTCACCGTAATGGGATTTGCCTGCATTTGTCCCGAATCGGGTAGGGCGTATGTCCAAGCAACCTTTAGGTCTTTGGCATTGCTTTCATTGATTTGTGTCAATGGTGAAAAATGATTGCGGTCGGGGCCACCTAAATACTCCGACCAATCTTGATCTGTTTCAGATGACCAGGCGAAGAGTAGAAAACTGAAGCTTAATGCGAGTGATGCAATTATTTTCATGGTAAATGGTTTATGCTTTCCTATGGGGGACAAGGATGGTTGTTTTAATTTGTCAACTTACATTCGTAGATTGCTTTGAAATCTAAACCTTGAAATTTATGAAAATTCTATTGCAGAAAGGCTTATGGGTGCTCTTTTTTATGGCTCCATCTGTCCTGTTTAGTCAAATTTCAATTCAACGCGTCCTTGTTGAGAACCAAGTAAATCCACATGGCATTGGTTCTCTTGTGCCTCGATTCTCTTGGAAATTAGCATCGATTCAGCGGAATGTGACTCAGAAAGCTTATTCGATCCAAGTGAAAGAAGGAAGTAAAATCGTTTGGAACTCCAGTAAAGTTTCATCCAATCAATCCATATTTGTTCCTTACGCCGGTGCTGCTTTGAAATCAAATCAAGCTTATCAGGTAGCTGTTCAGGTTTGGGATCAGTCGGACAAAGCCAGCGCAGTTTTTAAATCTAGCTTTGCTACGGCATTTTTGAATTCTTCGGATTGGAAAGCAAAATGGATCAGTTCGGGTATTGCGGCTGATATGGTTGACGGGCGCATTCCGCTTTTCAAGAAATCATTTGTTGCTTCTAAAAAAGTGAAACAAGCCCGCTTGTTTATTACCGCTCGAGGTTTGTATGAGGCTTCGATTAATGGGAAGCGAATCGGCGATGCATATTTAACACCGGGTTGGACGAGTTATAATAAGCATCTTCAATATCAAGTGTATGATTTGACATCCGATATTAAAAATGGACTTAATGAATTGGATGTACTCTTGGGTTCAGGTTGGTATCGTACACGCATTGCATGGGAAAATAACAAGAATTTTTATGGGGCTCAAACGGCTCTTTTAAGCCAGTTGGAGATTACCTATGCCGATGGATCAACAGAAACCATCGCCTCAGATGCGTCTTGGAAAGCCACTTTAAGTTCGATTCTTGCATCCGAAATTTACGATGGCGAAAAGCAAGATTTGCGCATCAAGCCTGTTCAAGGGACGCCTGTGGTTGAAACGTCAGCTTCATTCGATGTGTTGCGTGCCCAAATCAATGAACCGATTCGTAAGCAAGAACAGGTTGCCGTTAAAAAGGTGTTACGTACTAATTCAGGAAAAGTGATTTTGGATTTTGGTCAAAATATCGTGGGTTGGGTTAAGTTTCGGGCGAAGGGGCAAGTAGGCCAACAAGTGAAATTTTACCATGTGGAGATGTTGGATAAATTTGGAGAGCCCTATTTTGCCAATTTACGTTCTGCCAAAGCGCAGGCAAGCTATGTACTTTCCGGTATGCCTGAAATCATTGAGCCACATTTTACATTCTTTGGTTTTCGGTATGTTCAGGTGGAGGGTTATGATGTTAAACCAGAAGATTTCACGGCTATTGCTTTGCACTCGAATATGGAGTCGACGGGTTCCTTTGAAACAAGTAACCCTTTGTTGAATCAATTGCAATCGAATATTCGTTGGGGCCAAAAAGGGAATTTCTTGGATGTTCCTACGGATTGTCCACAGCGCGATGAGCGTTTAGGATGGACAGGCGATGCAGAGGTATTTTCTAGAACGGCGTCCTTTAACTTTAATGTGAATCAGTTTTTTGCCAAATGGCTGAAAGATGTTCAGGCGGATCAAGCGCCCAATGGAGCCGTTCCTTTTGTTATTCCCGATGTATTGACGCGTACCACAATTGGCAAAGAAAATACGCAATCGGGAGCTGCGGGTTGGTCGGATGCCAGTATCATCATACCGTATAATGTATATACGAGCTATGGCGATAAACAGGTTTTGGAGAATCAATACGCGAGCATGAAGGCTTATTTGAATTATGTGCGGGGTGCTGCGAAAAATGATTTGTGGAATACGGGTTTTCAATTTGCCGATTGGCTTTCATATCGCGTGGATGATTCTAAAGGAATGATCGGACAGAAGTCGGCCGTTACCGACAACTATTTAGTTGCGCAATGTTTCTATGCTTACAACACTCAATTGATGATTAAAACGGCGCGTATTTTAGGTAAAACGGAAGATTACAAGGAATGGGAGCGCTTATTAGATCGTATTAAATTGCAGTTTCAAAAGGAATTTATGACGGCGAATGGGCGTTTGATTTCTGAGACGCAAACAGCTTACATCTTGGCTTTGCAATTTGATATGATCCCTGGCTCTTTGCGTGAAGCTGCTTTGGGTCGTTTGGTTACCAACATTGAGGGTTATAAATATCATTTAACAACCGGTTTTTTGGGTACGCCATTTTTAAACCCTGTATTAACGCGTTTCGGTCGGAATGATGTGGCCTTTAAATTGTTGTTACAGGATACTTATCCGTCGTGGTTATATCCCATTAAGGCACATGGTGCAACGACCATTTGGGAGCGATGGGATTCGATGAAACCGGATTCGACATTCCAAGATCCTGGGATGACATCTTTTAATCATTATGCCTATGGGGCGGTTGGTGATTGGATGTATCGGACGATTGGGGGTATAGATACGGAAGAATTTGATGGGGCTGGTTACAAACAAAGTGTTATAAAACCTGAATTAGGAGGAGGGCTAAGCTTCGCCAAAACAAGTTTGGAAACTCCTTATGGAAAAATTTCTTCGGATTGGCGATTAGATTCGGGTGTATTTAGGCTTCAAGTAGAAGTGCCTGTGAATACAAGTGCGAGTGTTATATTGCCTGCCTTTGGTCAAAATCGGCGAACATTAGATGGGGTGGAAATCTCAGGTGATCGTGTGCGACTTGGATCAGGAACTTATTTATTTAAGATAAACTAACAGATATTATGGGTGCTATTTTAGGATTACTTTTTCATTCTTTGGGCGGTTTTGCTTCCGGCTCATTTTATATTCCTTATCGTAAAATCCATGTATGGTCTTGGGAAAGTGCTTGGTTAGTAGGTGGGGTGTTTTCTTGGTTGATTGTCCCGATTGTAGCGGCTTATTTGACCATACCGGATTTCATGAGTATCATCCAACAAGTAGATTCGGATGTGTTTTTCTGGACTTTCACCTTTGGGGTTTTGTGGGGTATCGGAGGTTTGACATTCGGATTAGCCATGCGCTTTTTGGGGATGTCATTAGGGATGTCGATTGCACTAAGCTTGTGCAGTATTTTTGGCGCCTTAGTTCCGCCGATTTACCGGGAATTCGCGGGAGTTTCGGGAGATACGATTTCGCATATTGCGGGTAGTACAGGAGGCCAAGTGGTATTGCTAGGGATCTTGGTCTGTGTTTTTGGGATTTATTTGTGTGGAAAGGCGGGGATGATGAAGGAAAATGAATTGTCGCAAGAGCAAAAGCAAGAAACGATTAAGGAATTTAGTTTGACGAAGGGCTTGATCGTGGCAACCATTTCAGGTCTTTGTAGTGCATGTTTTAATTTTGGTATTGAGGCAGGGAAAGATATGGCTGGAGCTGCAGTAGCTAAAGGCTGTGATCCCTTGTTTCAGAACAATGTTATATTTATTGTCGTTTTATGGGGTGGTTTTCTGACCAACTTCGTGTATTGCATGTATTTGAATTTCAAGAATACGTCTTTTGGAGATTATGCGGATGCTTCTGCACCTTTGCGCATGAACTATACCTTTGCAGCAGTGGCAGGTACAACCTGGTTTTTGCAATTCTTCTTTTATGGGATGGGGGAGAGTAAATTAGGAAATGGAGCAAGTTCTTGGATTCTGCACATGGCGACGATTATTTTGACTTCTAATTTCTGGGGTATCTACTTCAAGGAATGGAAAGGTGTTTCGAAACAAACCATGCGGACGGTCATTACGGGTATTGTCGTGATTTTGGTTTCGGTGTTAATCGTAGGTTTAGGTAATTCTATTAGCGAATAAGTTGATTTCATTCATTCATATCGACGAGTTTTCCTCCACGCCCAAATACCGGCAGTTGGCCAATTCCATCATTGAAGGCATCCAAGCGGGTAAAATCAAGCAGGGGGATGTCTTGCCGTCGATCAATGAATTGAGTTTCGAGCATTATATCTCGCGGATAACGGTAGAGAAAGGATATAATTATTTGAAGTCCCTGGGAATCGTGGAATCTGTGCGCGGGAAGGGATTTTTCATTAGCGTCGGCAGCGTCCCGGCTAATTTTCGCATATTCCTCTTATTCAATAAGTTATCGGTTCACAAAAAAATGATTTACGATTCCTTTGTGGCCTCTATGGGGCCTATGGCGGGAATCGACTTCTATATTTACAACAACGATTTTAATCTTTTCAAGCGTATCATCATGAAACGCGAATTGGATTATTCGCATATCGTTATCATTCCGCATTTTATGGAGGGGGATTCCATCGCAGTAGATTTCATCAATTCCCTCCCGAAAGAAAAGCTCATCCTTTTAGATAAGTTATTGCCGGGTATCCAAGGATCTTACGGGTCTGTTTATGAGAATTTCGAAAAGGATATTTATCAAACCCTGCTACAAGCAAAGGATGCCTTAGCGAAATATCAAACGATCCAATTGGTTTTCCCAACATCTAGCTATTACCCCAAAGCCATCGTCAAAGGTTTCGAGCATTTTTGTAGGGACTATGCCTTCGATTTCAAAGTTTCCGAAGAGGCTCAACCGGAAAAAGGGACGGCCTATATTACGGTCATGGAGGACGATCTGATTGAATTATTAGATCAAATCAAACAGCAAGGATTAAGCCTAGGAAAAGATATTGGCTTGATTTCATACAATGAGACCCCGATCAAGCGTTTGTTATTCGATGGGATTTCCACGATTTCAACGGATTTTGTCAAAATGGGGGAGTTGGCAGCAGATTTGGTCAAAACCAATGCACGCAATAAGATTGAAAACCCCTTTTCATTTATTCAGCGATCTTCCTTGTAATCTGTGGTATTTACCAAATTTTATTTGGTGTATTTCCAATTTGATGCCCTGAATCCTTTGCATTATTGCAAAAAAATCGGCATTTTTGTAGCTTAATTTTATTGAAAGCGCTTAAAAATTTAAATAATACGAATGAGCAATTCTCCAACAACCTTATTTGATAAAGTATGGGATTCCCACGTGGTTCGGAAAATCGAAGATGGTCCGGATGTTTTCTTTATCGATCGCCATTTCATCCATGAAGTAACGAGTCCAGTAGCCTTTTTAGGTTTGGAGCAGCGTGGAATTGGGGTGATGTATCCAGAACGTACGTTTGCAACGGCGGATCATAACACGCCTACGATCAACCAACATTTACCGGTGGAAGATCCTTTGTCGGCCAATCAATTACAACAATTAGCCACAAACTCTGCCAAATACGGTATTTCACACTGGGGATTAGGAGATCCCAAAAATGGTATCGTACACGTGGTTGGACCTGAAAATGGAATTACGTTGCCAGGTTTTACGATTGTTTGTGGAGATTCACATACGTCGACGCACGGTGCATTCGGTGCGATTGCTTTTGGTATCGGTACTTCAGAAGTGGAGATGGTTTTATCATCTCAATGCATCATGCAGCCGAAGCCTAAGAAAATGCGTATCAACGTAAATGGTCAATTAGGAAAAGGAGTTACGCCAAAAGACGTAGCTTTATATATCATTTCAAAGTTAACGACTTCAGGTGCAACGGGTTATTTCGTTGAGTATGCGGGTGACGTGTTTGAAAATATGAGCATGGAAGGCCGTATGACGGTTTGTAACTTGAGTATTGAGATGGGAGCTCGTGGTGGAATGATTGCTCCGGATCAAACGACATTTGATTATATCCAAGGCCGACCATTGGCTCCGAAAGGTGCTGATTGGGATACGCAATTAGCGTATTGGAAAACCTTAAAAACCGATGCAGGTGCTTCATTTGAAGAAGAAATCAATTTCAATGCATCCGATATCGAGCCGATGATTACCTATGGAACAAATCCAGGTATGGGTATGGGTATCTCGAAACATATTCCAAAAGCGTCAGAAGTTGAAGGTGGTGTTGCTACGTATGAAAAGTCTTTGGACTACATGGGATTTGCTGAAAATGATTCGATGATTGGTAAGAAAGTAGACTATGTGTTTATCGGTTCTTGTACAAACGGTCGTATCGAAGATTTTAGAGCTTTTGCATCGATTGTGAAAGGACATAAAAAAGCGGATCATGTGACTGCTTGGGTAGTTCCAGGTTCTCATATCGTGGAAGCTCAAATTAAAGAAGAAGGTATTTTGGATATTTTGACGGAAGCGGGATTTGTGTTGCGCCAACCGGGATGTTCGGCATGTTTAGCGATGAATGATGATAAGATTCCTGCAGGTAAATATGCGGTGAGTACGTCAAATCGTAATTTCGAAGGACGCCAAGGTCCAGGCTCTCGTACATTATTGGCGAGTCCATTAGTAGCTGCGGCTGCGGCAATTACTGGGGTTGTAACAGATCCAAGAGAATTTTTATAAGATTTAAATTAGAGCAAGATGGCTTACGATAGTTTTAGTGTATTGAAAAGTTCAGCAGTTCCGATGCCTATCGAGAACGTAGATACAGACCAAATCATCCCTGCACGTTTCTTAAAAGCGACGGAGCGTAAGGGTTTTGGTGATAATTTATTTAGAGATTGGCGTTACGATAAGAACGACCAACCGAAACAAGATTTCGTATTAAATAACCCAACCTATTCTGGTAAGATTCTCGTAGGAGGCAAGAATTTTGGTTCAGGTTCTTCTCGTGAGCACGCTGCTTGGGCGATTTATGATTACGGTTTCCGTTGTGTGGTTTCATCCTTCTTTGCGGACATTTTCCGTGGTAATGCGATTAACGTAGGGATTTTACCGGTTCAGGTTTCTCCTGAATTCTTGCATGAGATTTTTACAGCGATTGAAAAAGACCCGAAGACAGAATTAGTTGTTGATTTGAAAGCGCAAAGCATTACGATTTTGGCGACAGGTTCATCGGAATCCTTTGCGATCAATGGCTACAAGAAACATAATTTGTTAAACGGTTTTGATGACATCGATTACTTACAAGCGATGAAGTCGGAAATCGCTGATTTTGCCTCTAAGCGATAAGATTCATGCGCCACATTGAAATTATGGATACAACCCTCAGGGATGGTGAACAAACCAGCGGGGTATCTTTCTCGGCTTCTGAAAAGTTGACCATTGCTCAATTGCTATTGACTGAATTAAAAGTCGATCGTATTGAGATTGCGTCTGCGCGCGTTTCAGAAGGCGAATTTCAGGCGGTGAAGAAAATTACTTCTTGGGCTACTCAAGCGGGCTTCTTAGACCAGGTGGAAGTCTTAACGTTTGTGGACGGTGGTACATCGGTGCAATGGATGTTGGATGCAGGTGCCAAAGTCATGAATTTGTTGACCAAAGGTTCCTTGAATCATTTGCAGCACCAACTGAAGAAAACACCGGAACAACATTTTGCTGAAATTCAAGCAACGATTGAATTAGCGAATTCCAATGGTTTGTCGGTGAATGTCTACCTAGAAGATTGGAGTAATGGGATGCGTAACTCGAAAGAATACGTCTTGCGTTACTTGGATTTCATTACCAAATTGCCTGTTAAGCGTGTGTTATTGCCGGATACCTTAGGCGTTTTGACCTATTGGGAAACGGGCGAATACATCAAGGAATTGGTGTCGCGCTACCCGAATACACATTTCGATTTTCATGCGCACAATGACTATGATTTAGGTACAGCGAATGCGCTTGAAGCGGTTCGTAATGGTATTCATGGTTTACACTTGACAGTGAATGGCATGGGCGAACGAGCTGGAAATGCTCCTTTGGCTTCTGTTATTGCCGTATTGAATGACTACCAAAAAGATGTGAAAACATCCGTTTGTGAAAAGTCGCTCTATTCGGTGAGTAAATTAGTGGAGACCTTCTCTGGTTTCCGTATTCCAGCAAATAAACCGGTTGTAGGGGAGAATGTATTTACCCAAACGGCGGGAATTCATGCGGATGGGGACAAGAAAAATAATCTGTATTTTAATGAGTTGATGCCGGAGCGTTTTGGCCGTGAGCGTAAATACGCTTTGGGTAAAACATCAGGTAAAGCGAATATTGAGAATAATTTAGCTGCCTTAGGCATTCAATTGTCGGATTCAGATTTGAAGAAAGTTACGCAGCGTATCATTGAATTAGGTGACCGCAAAGAGGTTGTTACGCAAAATGATTTGCCATACATCATTTCTGATGTCTTGGATTCAGATGCGATTGAGGAGCGCGTGCAGGTTTTGAATTATGTATTAACACATTCCAAAGACTTACGTCCTTCAGTAACCTTGAAGATTTCGGTTGATGGGGAGATTTTTGAGGAACATGCGCAAGGGGATGGTCAATACGATGCGTTCATGCATGCTTTGGCGATAATTTTTGAGAAGAATGGGCAGAAATTAGCTCAGTTGACAGATTACGCGGTTCGCATTCCGCCTGGAGGTGAGTCGGATGCACTATGTGAGACTATTATTACTTGGAATTACGGAGGTAAAGAATTGATCACAAGAGGTTTGGATTGTGACCAAACAGTGTCTGCCATTAAGGCGACGCAAAAAATGTTGAATTTGATTTAATAAACATATCATGGCAAAAAAACATATCCTAATTGTTCCAGGTGATGGAATTGGACAAGAAGTAACCGAAGTAGGTAAAAAAGTATTGGAGAAAATTGCGGCGAAATTCGGCCATGATTTCACCTATGATGAGGCTTTGATTGGCCACGTTGCGATTGAAGCAACAGGTGATGCGCTTCCTGAAGAGACTTTAGTAAAAATGAAGGCGTCTGACGCTGTGCTTTTCGGTGCAGTAGGACATCCTAAATATGACAATGATCCATCTGCGAAGGTTCGACCTGAGCAAGGTTTGTTGAAAATGCGTAAGGAATTAGGTCTTTATGCGAATCTACGTCCAATCAAATTGTTCGATGAATTATTGTCGGCATCTAGCATCAAGCCTGAAATCTTGAAAGGAGCAGACATTTTATTCTTCCGTGAATTAACGGGGGATATTTATTTCGGTGAAAAAGGCCGCAAAAACAATGGAGACACGGCTTATGACGTTGCTGAATACAGCCGTTATGAAGTTGAGCGTATCGGTCGCAAGGCTTTTGAAGCAGCTCGTACGCGTAAGAAGCATTTAGTTTCGGTAGATAAGGCCAACGTATTGGAATCATCACGTTTGTGGCGTGAAGAAATTCAAAAATTGGCATTAGAATACCCAGATGTAACGGTTGAATACCAATTCGTAGATGCAACAGCGATGTTGTTAATCAAAGATCCAAAGCGTTTTGATGTGGTGGTTACGGCCAACTTATTTGGAGATATCTTAACGGATGAGGCTTCTCAAATTGCAGGTTCGATGGGTATGTTAGCATCTGCTTCTATCGGTGATGGAACGGGTGTTTATGAGCCTATTCACGGTTCTGCGCATGACATTACAGGTAAGGGTTTAGCGAATCCGATGGCTTCGGTATTATCTGCAGCTTTATTGTTGGATATTTCCTTCGGTATGAAAGCTGAGTCGGAGGCTGTAATTAATGCCGTAGATCAGGTGTTGAAGAAAGGTTACCGTACAGGTGATATCGCTGATGCGTCTACTGACAAATCGATGATTTTAGGAACGGATGCGATTGGTGAAGAAATTCTTAAATTGATTTAATCAATTCATCTTTTATTTTCTAATTTTAAGGCTTGCGACATATTTCGCAAGCCTTATTTTTTTATGATGCGGACATTATTACTTATTCTCTTTGTTTCTTTTGGCGCTTTGGCTCAAAATACCATTCAGGTTACGGATTTATTGAAAATCAAGTCGGTAGGTAAACCGAGTTTCTCCCCAGACGGACAAAAGTTTTTATATACAGTGACGTCCGTGGAAGATGATCCGGATACCAAAGGTGATTTTGTCTATCAAACGCATTTGTATGTAGGGGATGTCGCAACGAAAAGTTCCCGTGCCATGACTGCGGGTCGCTATTCGATTAGCGGGGCAAATTGGTCGGCGGATGGTAAATCTATTCTGTTTACGCGAGATTTAGGGAATAAGTCGCAGGTATACCAACTGAGTTTAGCGGGAGGTGAGGCTTTGGCTTTGACAAATTCAAAGGTTTCGGTTCAAAATCCATCGATTTCAAAGCATGATGGCAGATTATATTACACCTCCGGAATCACATTAAAAGATTTCTATGCGGATTCGATTGCGAATCCTCGTCATTTGATTCCATCATGGTCATTGGAAAAACCACAAGTTGCGAATGCCTCATTTGTATCTAAAGCGAAAGCAAATCCGAATGGAAGTATTGATGAAGTTCGCGCCTATCTAGCGCAAAATGAGAAAGATAAAAAGGCCAAAGTAATTAATCGTCTTCAATTTCAAGAGGAAATGACTACGTCGGGAGAGATTTCTTTGTCGACCATTTATGCGTTGAGTTTGGAAGCAGGAGCTAAGCCTGTGGCGATTAATAATCCTTTACATCGCTGGTCGGATTGGGAGCAATTGAATGCCAATAATTTTTTGGTGATTTTGCCAGCTGATAGTTTGACTCATCCCGATAAGGTTTTAGAAAATCAAATTGTTCGATATGATGCTTTTTCTCGTGTTTACACATCTTTATTGATTAAAGCGGGATATCGTTATTCGAATTTAAGTATTAATAACAAAGGAGACCAAGTTGCTTTTTTTGAATCGAAATCAACAGGTGTTTCGAATCCTGTTTTAAAAGTGATGAATTTGTCTTCGGGTTTGACTCAAGATGTGTCTTTAGATCGTGTGATTACACAAGTAAAATGGTCGGCGGATGATGCGAAATTATATTTAACACCACAAGACCAAGGTGCTGTACCTATTGTGGAATATACCTTGGCGACTAAGAAGTTTAAAACTTTGACCTCTACGATGGAAGGCGTTTTAGGCTTTGATGTGGCGGGCGATCAATTTATCTATGCCAAAACATCGATCGAAAACCCTTCGGAATTGTATATGCTTTCGAATGGAAAAGAGTCACGTTTAACGGATTTCAATGCTGTTTGGTTAAAGGATAAGCAATTAGCTAAAGCGGTGAAACATCAATTCATTAATAAATTAGGCCAAACGGTTGATTATTGGGTCATGAAACCGATTGGATTCCAAGAAGGGAAAAAATACCCTTTGGTTGTGGAGATTCATGGAGGTCCAACTGCGATGTGGGGAACGGGAGAAGCAAGTATGTGGCATGAGTTTCAATATTATGCTGCGAAAGGATATGGCATTGTGTATTGTAATCCACGTGGAAGTGGGGGATACGGAACACCTTTTATGGCTAGTAATGTAAAAGATTGGGGCGCTGGTCCGATGGCAGATGTGATGCGTGTAACAGATTTAGCGATCAAAGAGGGATGGGTAGATACAACGAAATTAGGGGTTACGGGTGGTTCTTATGCGGGGTATTTGGTCGCATGGATTGTTGGCCACACGAACCGATTTAAAGTGGCTGCGGCCCAACGAGGAGTTTATGAGTTGTCGACATTCTTTGGAGAGGGAAATGCATGGCGTTTAGTTCCCAACTATTTCGGTGGTTATCCTTGGGAAAAAGCGACAAGAGCCGTGTTGGATCGTGAATCCCCATTAACTTATGTGGCTAATATCAAAACGCCATTAATTATTTTCCATGGCGAAAATGACCTTCGTACTGGCGTAATCCAAAGCGAAATGCTGTATAAGAGCTTGAAGCAATTAGGTCGTGAGGTAGAATATGTGCGTCATCCAGGTGCCTCACATGAGATTACCCGTGCGGGTAACAATCGGCAGCGGATAGATCAGATGTTGAGAACTTGGGAGTTTTTTGCGAGATATCTGTAGAGACGCGATACTTCGCGTCTAGTAGACTTTAGTCGTTGGACGTTAGACGTTTTTGGGATGTATTATTTATTTTCCCCAGGTTAAAACCTGGGGTTATAAAGTTACACCTCAGTCTGGGGAATAGACGCGAAGTATCTCGTCTCTACAATATAAACTAACGTCTAAAGTCCAACGTCTAACTAAAATACCTCCAATCCTCGGTTCCATTCACCTTCAACAACGATTGATAGATTAACTCAATCACCGCTTCCATATCGCTTTTGGCAATTGTTTCTACGGTTGTGTGCATATATTTTAAAGGTAAAGATATTAAGGCGGACGCAACGCCTTCTGTTGCATAAGCGAAGGAATCTGTATCCGTTCCTGTAGAACGAGAAACTGCTTGGCGTTGGAAATCGATGCTTTGTTCTTTGGCAACATTGATGATGAAATCACGGACATTGTTTTGTACGGCAGGGCCATAACAAATCACAGGGCCTTTGCCACATGACATATCGCCTTGAGTTTTCTTGTTGTACATGGGCGATTGTGTATCATGCGTCACATCCGTAATGAATGCCAAATCCGGTTTTAATCGGCGAACAATCATTTCCGCACCACGTAATCCAATCTCTTCTTGTACCGAGTTTACCACATAAAGGGTAAAAGGTAATTGAATGTTATTCTCTTTCAATTTGCGAGCTACTTGCGCGATCATGTAGCCTCCGATGCGGTTGTCTAAAGCACGGCCAACTAAATACTTGTTATTTAATTCAGTTAGACCATCTTCAAATGTAACAACCGTTCCCACGTGAATCCCCATTTCTTCCACTTCCTTTTTGTTTGCAGCACCGCAGTCAATGAAAATATCGTCAATTGAAGGTGCTTTGTCTTTGGCAAGATCGCGCACATGGATGGCAGGCCAACCGAAAATTCCCTTTACGACTTTTTCTTTGGTATGAATGTTCGCACGCATGGAAGGAGCGATTAAGGCGTCAGAGCCACCGTTTCTGCGAAGAAATAAATACCCGTTGTCATCAATGTAATTAACGAACCAAGAAATTTCATCGGCATGTGCCTCAATAACTACTTTATAGGGTTGTCCGGGATTGATAACCCCTACGGCTGTACCATACGTATCGATAATTTTTTCGTCGATGTAAGGTTTTAGGTAGTCCAACCAAATTTTTTGGCCTGAAGATTCAAAGCCTGTGGGAGAGGCATTGTTTAAATAACTATATAAGAATTCGTTAGCTGTTGTTGGCATATTATTCATTTTTTAATTCCTGCAAATTACAAAACTTTATAGATGAATTTTATAAAAAATCGATTCAAAATCTAGGCTATTTTTATGGATTAAACGATTAAAATCGTATTTTTGGTAGATTTTCATGGTGACATGTATTTAAAAATAGTTTGATGAAGAAAATAGCTGTATTTACCTCAGGTGGTGACGCTCCCGGAATGAATGCGTGTATTCGTGCAATTGTGCGGGGTGCTGCTTATCATGGAGTAGAAGTTTATGGAATTATTCGTGGATATAATGGAATGATCAAAGGGGATATCATCCCGTTGAATTCTCAATCTGTTAGTAACATTATCCAACGTGGGGGTACGATTTTGAAATCGGCTCGTTCAAAAGAATTTATGACGACAGAAGGTCGCCAAAAAGCATACGATAAATTGCAAGAACTTGGTATTGAAGGGCTTGTTGCAATTGGTGGAAATGGAACCTTTACAGGAGCTGAGATATTCTTTAATGAATTCAAAATTCCTACTGTAGGTGCTCCAGGGACAATCGATAACGATTTATACGGAACTGATTATACAATTGGTTATGATACGGCTGTGAATACGGCTTTAGATGCTATCGATAAAATTCGTGATACGGCAGATTCGCATGACCGCGTATTTTTTATTGAAGTAATGGGCCGCGATTCAGGTTATATTGCTGTTCAATGTGGTATTGCGGGTGGGGCTGAAGCTTTGATGATTCCGGAAAATTTAACACCTGTAGATGAAATCGTTACGATATTAAACAATGGTTTTGCGAAGCAAAAATCATCATCAATCGTGGTGGTTGCAGAAGGAGACGAAGAAGGAAATGCTCAAATTGTTGCGAAAAAGATTCGTGAGAAAATGGGTAACAAAATTGATATTCGTGTAACCACATTGGGACACATACAACGTGGAGGTATTCCTACTGCGCAAGATCGCATTTTGGCATCTCGTCTAGGCTTAGGTGCTTTGGAAGGATTGTTACGTGGGGAGAAAAATGTGATGGCTGGTGTGATTAATAATCAATTGGTTTACACACCTTTCCATGATACGATTACGAAAAAGAAACCCGTATCTGAGGATTTAATTCGCATGGTGGAAATTTTGTCTACCTAAGCATATCCCATGATTCGATAAATTACGAATCCAAACATTTCTCTAACGATTACAGATAATTTAAAAAGTTCTCGCTCAGAAGGAATAATACATTCAAGGACACCTAATTGGGTGTCCTTTTTCTTGCTATCAACCGCATATGGAATTACCTGAATTCCTTGTTTGCTAAAGCAGGCCATCGACCGACGCATATGATAGGCTGAGGTGATTAATAATATCGGTTGTTTCAATGCCAAAGAATCGAGGATCACTTTACAATTTCTTGCGTTTTCGTAGGTGTTTTTAGCCTGCTTTTCTAGGATTATTTTGTCTGAAGGTATCCCCATTTCGATTAATACCCGTTTGACATGTTCGGTTTCATTGCTTTCATCAATCTTGAGATTACCTATCGATGTGTTTCCTCCCGTAATAAGAATTTGGTCAACTATACCATGTTTGAACAATATGGCAGCTTGCATGAATCGGTCAGCACTTTCACCCACATTGATTCTGTTAGGATCTTCTTGTGGCTCACGAATCATGCCTCCACCTAAAACGATTGCTAAGGGATAATGCCCTTTCGCTTGGATTTGTGGTATTTCATAAGCGGAATATAGTGAATTGATAATGAGTGTATTGGAGCCTAAAACCAAAAGACTAATTAGAAAATATCCTGTAATCTTTCTTGTTTTCTGGCTTTTGCTAATTGCAATGAGGCATGCGGATAGAATAATCCAAGTAATTGGTAAAAGTAAAAAATCAATTATTTTAGATAGCGTGAAAAACATTGTATTTTTGAAATTAAGATTATTAAAATTAGCCTAAATTTTATGAAAGTCCACTTATTCGTATTGCTTCTTTTTGTTGGTCTATTCGGTGCTAAGGCACAGAATCCTGCGTTTGAAATCAAAGGTAAAATCAAGGGATTACAAAATACCGAGGTGTATTTGGCGCATTATTTTGGGGCGAGCCAACAAGTAATTAAGGACACGGCCCAAGTTGATAGTAGCGGTCGATTTGTATTTAGCGGTACAGAAACTTTGGATGAAGGTTTATACCTAGTTTCCTTTAATAAGAATAAATATTTTGATTTGGTGATTGGCAATGCGAATTTTTCCTTTGAAACGGATACAGCAGATGTCGTTGGCCATATGAAAATTCAGCAAAGTCCTGAGAATGAAGCTTTCTATGCTTTTCAGAAGGATATGACGGCAGCTTATTTAGGCTTGCAAGGGAAGCAAAAGCCTGAACAATTACGTACAGAGATGGCTAAAATTCAAAAGAAATGGATACTAGATCACTCGAAATTATTTGTGTCTAAATTGATTCAGGCTAGTTTAGAACCCGAAATTCCTGCTTACACCAAACCAGTGAAAAGCTCCAAGGATAGCAGTGATTTATTTAAATTTCAGTTTACCTATTACAAAAAGCATTATTTCGACAATGTCGATTTGAATGACGAGCGATTTATCAGAACACCCTTCTTACAAAAGAAAATTGATAAGTATTTCGAAGATTTGGTTGTACAAGAATCGGATTCAATTGCTAAAGATGCTGATCGATTATTGCTTGGGATAAAGAATCCAGCCATGCGCAAATACGTGGTTTATAAAATTGCAAGTACCTATGAGAACCATAATGTTGTAGGGACGGATGGTGCCTTCGTTCATTTAGCTGAGAAATATTACATCGGGGAACCGCAAATGTGGGATACAACGACCATTCGAAAGATGAAAGAACGAATTGCGATTATCAAACCCTTGTTAATCGGGAAGCGTATTCCTGAAATGTTTTTAACAGACCCTTCGGGCAAATTGTTAACTACGTCATCGATACAGGCGAATTATACGATTCTTTTTATCTACGATCCCGATTGTAGCCATTGCAAAGAAGAAACGCCTAAATTATTGAAACAAGATGCTTATTTCAAACCGAAAAATATTGCCGTATTAGCTGCTTGTTTGGTACGTGATAAAGTGATGTGGAAAAAGTTTATCGAAGAGTTTAAGATTCAAAACTGGAAGAATGGTATCGATATTCATATCAACGCGAAAACGGGGAAAGAAGAATACTACACGGATTTCCAAAAGACTTTTGATGCATATGCAACACCAGTGGTCTATATTTTAGATAAATCGAAGCATATTATTGGGAAACGAATTCCTGTTGATAAGATTCAAGATTTCTTGAAATTCTATGAAAGCAAACGCAAGTAATTAGCGCTGAATTTTCATTTTACTTTTAGGCTTTTTACCTTTTTTCAAAAAGCGTTTATTTATAATTCGCTTTTTGTAGCGGTATTTTTTCTTGTATTTGAGTCGTGTCTTTTGATAGAATTTTTTGCTGAACTTAGGAGTCGTCTCTAATTCTAATTGATGGTATGGGATAAGCATAAGCTCATTTTCAAACCCAATGATTTTAATCTTTACTTTGGCCAAACCCACTTTCCGTAGGTTGATTTTTTTCGCAGCTGCTTCTGTCAAATCAATGATTCGCCCACGTTTATAAGGTCCTCTGTCATTGATACGAACTACGACACTCCGTTTATTGAAGATATTGGTTACTTCAACGAGCGTATTAAATGGGAATAATCGGTGTGCGGCTGTATATTCAGTTTTACGGAGTAATTCTTGATTTGCCGTTCGCTTATTGTAGAACGATTTAGAATAGAAGGATGCGATGCCATAGCTTTCATCCCCTAACTCCTGAGAATGTCCTTCAAAAGGGCTCAGGTAGCTGATTATAAGGAAAATAGCTAAAATTGTGCGCATGTATAAGCTTCTAAATTTGCTTCAAAGTTTGACTTTTATTGTGGGAATTAAAAATATTGTTAAAATAATGCAATATAATCTTGCTGTAAGGACTGAAAAAGCATTCAATATGTTTGAGTGAATAAGAAATAATAGTAGATTTACACATTGTCAAACCAAATTTACATTTACAGTGGAAGAAAGAGATAGAGAAGAATTGTTTTCAAAACGAATCCGTGCAGGTAAAAGAACTTATTTTTTCGATGTAAAATCTACCCGTTCTCAAGATTATTACATTACCATTACTGAAAGCCGTCGCCATCAAAAAGAAGATGGTTTTGTTTACGAAAAACACAAAATGTTTCTTTATAAAGAAGATTTTGACAAGTTTGTCGAAGGTTTAAATGAAGCTGTTAATCATGTTAAAACAGAATTAATGCCCGATGTAGATTTTGCCCAATTTAATCGTGACGAAGATGAATTCGGTGGAACCGATCTTAAATGGGAATAATATATTAGATTATTTTTCAAAAGCCTCTGAGAAATCGGAGGCTTTTTTCATTTTTAGCCGTATTTTTGCACCTTATTAAAATGATATATGGGATTAACTTGTGGAATTGTTGGCTTACCCAACGTAGGAAAATCAACTTTATTTAGTGCAATATCTTCGAACAAAGCTGAAGCGGCCAACTACCCGTTTTGTACGATCGAACCTAACGTAGGTATCGTTACGGTTCCAGATGACCGATTAAATGTATTAGCTGAGTTCGTTAAGCCGAATCGTATTCTTCCTACCGTGATTGAATTTACGGATATCGCTGGTTTGGTAAAAGGAGCATCTCAAGGTGCTGGACTTGGCAATAAGTTCCTAGCGAATATTCGCGAAGTGGATGCAATTATTCACGTTGTTCGTTGTTTCGAGGATGAAAACATCATTCACGTTGAAGGCCGTGTGAATCCGATCTCCGATAAGGAAATTATCGACATGGAATTGCAATTGAAAGATTTGGAATCAATCGATAAGAAAATTCAAAAAACGGAACGTGCTGCCAAAAATGGTGATGCCAAAGCGAAACAAGAATTTGCAGCTTTGCAGCAGTTTAAGGCAACTTTGGAAGAAGGAAAATCTGCGCGTACAGTTGTGATGGATGCAGATTTACGTGAAGTAGCCATCGGTGATTTATGTTTATTGACGGACAAGCCGGTGATTTATGTAGCCAATGTAGATGAAGCTTCTTTGACTAAAGGTGGTAATGAGTTTGTTGACGCTTTACGTGCGAATGTAGCAGCGGAACAAGCTGAGGTTATCGTTGTTTGTGCTGCATTAGAAGCCCAAATTTCTGAAATTGAAGATGTAGAGGAGCGTCAAATGTTTCTAGATGAATACGGTTTAACTGAATCAGGTTTAAGCAAATTAATTCGTAGTTCTTATGCCTTGCTTAATTTGATTACCTATTTTACAGCAGGTGTTCAAGAAGTTCGTGCTTGGACAATTCAAAAGGGCTGGAAAGCTCCACAAGCGGCTGGTGTGATTCATACCGACTTTGAGCGTGGATTTATCCGGGCGGAGGTGATTAAATTTGCCGACTACCAAACTTATAAAAGTGAAGCGGCTTGCAAAGAAGCGGGTAAGCTAAGTGTAGAAGGTAAAGATTACATCGTTCATGATGGTGACATCATGCACTTTAGATTCAATGTTTAATTGATCGGGTTGACTCTTTGATACCCGATTAATTCATCGTATCGCTTACCTGGTTTACGTAGGTATACAAAGATTTCATAACTATTTTCGGTTTGAGCATAATTCCCTTCTAAGTAATTGGAAGGGTTTTTTGTTTCAAATCGGTAATTGTAAATTCCTTGTTTCAATTGAATGCTAGCCTCATATATCCCTGTGCTTTCATTGTAATGCATTTCATTTTCAGCTGTTTTCTGAAATTGATTAAATGCCCCACAAACATAGATCGGTTCCGATTGTTTCGGTGCTTTTAAGCGAAAAGTACACGTCACATAATCTGCATAAAGGGGATTGCTTGAATTTTCATAGTTTTCAATTACATATGCGCCATTGCTGTCATTTCGCTGTACATACGCATAATTCCCTTGTGGGTTTTCTAGTTGAGTATATAAACGCGTTTCGTTTTCCTTAACATCCCAATAATCGATAAAACTTAATTTTTGCTGTGTACTTCGAAGGTCAACTAATCGATATTCGTTTCCACCAGCGATGGCTTGCTCGTTTTCATAGGTAGGGAAACTAATACTTTGTTCCATGGGATTTATAATTCCCGTTGGCATTTTAGGCAATTGATTCCGAATTATTTCATTTTGCTTTACATAGATTTTTAGATCCTCCGCCGCATTGAGCATGAGTCCGCTTGGGTATTTTAGTTTTAAATCTAGGTTTTGATGTGTGCTTCGTAAGGCATTGCTCCGACCAAATCGAACTTGGGTAGCAACGGTCAATTCCTGTGAATATACACAAAAGCGCTGCGTGAGGATCGTATCCCTTTTGGCTCGATTATATAACATGACTACATAATTGCCTGCCAGCTTTACGCGTGGTAAGGCGATTTGATAATGCCGATAAGGTACTTTGGTACCCATGGACGCTTGTGAATCACGGACTGGGATATCATTGAAATCCTGAAGAAACTCGATGTCTGAAAGTGGAGAAGCCGTCCAATCCGACTGGCAATGAATCACGCGCAAATAGAGCGAATTACGATTTTGCAGGGATAAATCATCCAAGGTTAAATGCCAATTCCCTTGCGCGGTGATGTCAAAACTAGGCTGTGCCTGAATGAGCTCATGCGGAACTAACTTACTTAGATAAACACTCTTAATTTTCGGATCAACAATTCGGTTTTGTATTTGCCCTATTGCAGTTAATTGGAATGAAATCAATAAAACGATGAATAGGGCACCTCGCATATTAGCTAATTAATAACTCCCATTCGGCAGTTGTTTCTTCAAGTTTCACTTGAACCGCATGGCGTTTGCTTTCCAAAGACTTAAGCTCATCAAATTTTGATTCTGCAGCTACGCTGGCCATCTCGTTTTCAATCTGCTCAATTTCCTGTTCCAATTCCATGATTTGTTTCTCCAACTTTTCAATCGCCTTCTCGGTATTTTGATTGACAGGTTTATGTTCAACAGGAGCTAATTCAGGCTTTGGCTTAGCTACAATCGCTTTGGCAGTCGATTGATTCGTAGGTCTGCTTGCCATCCAAGTTTCATATTCATCAAATGAACCTGGATATTCTTTAATCTCATGATCTTCAATGTACCAAATCTTATTCGCAATATTCGAGACAAAATAACGGTCGTGGGAAACGACTACATAAGTTCCTTCGTATTGTTGTAAGGCTTGGATCAGGATATTCACCGACTGCATGTCTAAGTGGTTGGTCGGCTCATCGAGTAAAAGGAAGTTGGCTTCCGAAATCAATACCTTTGCCAGGGCCACTCGGGATTTTTCACCTCCAGATAATACCTTGATTTTTTTGAAAACTTCTTCCCCAGAGAACAAGAAACAGCCCAAGACACTACGCAATTCCATTTCGGTTTTCGTAGTACCTGTTGCCTTTAATTCATCGATTAAGGTATTTTCTACGTTCAAACTCTCTAATTGATGTTGCGCAAAAAAGGATTCAATCACATTGTGACCTGTTCTACGCTCTCCTTCAATTTGTTCAGTACCAGAAATGACACGTAATAAGGTCGATTTACCTTTACCATTCGCGCCAATCAAAGCAATTTTATCTCCTCTGTTAATCGTAGCAGAAGTTTTTTTCAAGATAACCTTCTCGCCATAGGCTTTTGAGATATCCTCTAAAAACAAGATAAAACGGCCAGGTTCTGTCCCAAAATTGAATTTGAAATTTACCTTCGCTTTTTCATCGATGACATCATCAATAATGTCGATCTTTTCCAATGCTTTTACACGGGATTGAACTTGACGCGATTTAGAAGCTTTAGCCTTAAAGCGCTCTATAAAACGTTCCGTTTGACGAATTTGAGCTTGTTGGTTTTCAAAAGCTCCCTTTTGTATTTCGTTACGCAAGGATTTTTCCTCCGTGTAATAGGAATAATTTCCAGGGTATAAAGTGATTTTTGCACCAGATACCTCAGCAATATGATCAATCGTACGATCTAAGAAATAACGATCATGGGAAACAACCACAATGGCGCCTTCGTAATCGTGAATGTAATTTTCTACCCATTCAATCGACGGTAAGTCCAAGTGGTTGGTAGGCTCATCAAGTAATAAAAGGGAAGGTTTTTGTAAAAGTAATTTAGCTAGCATTACTCGCATGCGCCATCCTCCAGAGAATAGTCGCAGAGGCCGATTTAAATCATCCGTATTGAAGCCCAATCCTTCCAGAATTTCTTCGGTTTTAGACTGAATCGTATAGCCATCTAAACGCTCGAATTCCTCTTGTAATTTGGCAAGTAAATCCACATCCTTGTCTTCATAATTTGTTTCCATCTTATGAAGGACTTGGTCAATTTCCTTCTGAAGTTCTAGTTGGCGGCCAAACGCCTGCATCGCCACCTCCAAAATACTATCATCCGTTTGGTAGGAGAGTAGATCTTGATTTAAAAATCCGATGGTACAATCGCCCGACTTCGAGATATTGCCTCCATCTGGTGTGTATTCACCTGAAATTAAGCGAAGCAAGGTTGATTTACCTGTACCATTCGCCCCAATGAGGCCAATTTTCGCTTTAGGTTTGATGTGAAGATTGGCTCCTTCATATAGGGTCCGACTACCGAAATAGAAATTTAGATTGGATATTGATAACATGAGTGCAAAGATAATCGTTTATCTTCAATCCACAGGTCTATCAGGCCAAACGATTTCGTGCATTTGCTCCTCCTAAATGTGGGCAGGCTAACAAGTCATTGAAATTATCATAAGCAATCGGAGTTTTGTGATATCCGTAAGCTTTGGATAAGGTCATTGTTCGGTTGTTGTCACCCATTGAAAGTTCGATGTCATCCATCGTCATTTGGCAAGGATGCTCATAGCCACAGGCATGTGTGATTTCAGCAATTTCTTTCACTAAAGTATAATGGTAGCGGTAATAACGCTCACTTTTTAAGGTGATGTCGATGCCGGCTTGTAACCATTTATTGGATGTTGCAATCCCCGTAGGGCAATGATTGGTATGGCATTTTTGTGCTTGAATACAACCAATGGACATCATCGCTTCACGGGCAATGTTGATGGAATCTGCGCCCATAGCGAAGGCCAACAAGGCTTTTTCAGGGAAACCTAATTTTCCTGATGCGATGAAATAGATTTTGTCGGTCAAATCATGCCGTTGGAATATTTGATAAACTTTAGCAAATGCAAATGTAAAAGGCATAGAAACGTGATCCGCAAAAGCATGTGGGGCAGCGCCTGTTCCCCCTTCGCCTCCATCAATCGTGATGAAATCGGGGCCTTTACCTGTTTTAGCCATGAACGCGGCTAGTTCTTCCCACTGTTCTAATTTTCCAATGGCAGATTTTACACCTACTGGTAATCCTGTTTCAGTGGCCATGGATTCGATGAAATCCACCATTTCAGGTACATTGCTGAATTGGGCATGGAAAGCTGGTGAGATAGCATCTTTGCCCATGGGGATGTGGCGGATATCAGCAATCTCTTGGTTGATTTTCGAGGCTGGCAACATGCCTCCTTTACCAGGTTTAGCGCCTTGAGACAATTTTAATTCGATGGCGCGAAGCTGTGGATTCTCCTCCACTTTTTGCTTCAATTTATCCATCGAGAAAGTTCCATCTAATTCTCTTACACCAAAATAGGCCGTTCCAATATTTAACACAACATCAGCGCCAAACTGGTGATATGGAGATAATGATCCTTCTCCCGTATTGTGGTAGCAACCAGCTAATTGGGCTCCTTTGTTTAATGATTCAACGGCTTTTGCCGAAAGGGAACCATAACTCATTCCTGATATATTGACAACCGAGTAGGGTCGAAAAGGTCTTTTACGGTTATGGTATTGCCCGATTACCTTTGTTGCAGGCAAAACGCCAGGGTTTTTCTTGCTTGGATGATTTGCCGGAGGATTATAACCCATCATGGCATTCTTGATGAAGATATAGCCCGGTGAATTAAAGTCTTGATCGGTTCCAAATCCTTGTAAGTTATTCTCGTTTTTGGATGAGGCATAAATCCAAGAACGTTCTTGTCGGTTGAAAGGTAATTCTTCCCGGTTATTGGCAACAATATATTGTCGCAATTCAGGACCTATTTGCTCGAGCCAATAACGTATATGCCCAACGATAGGAAAATTATGTGTGATGGTGTGACTTTTTTGAACGAATACGTCACGAATGATAACGGCTACTAAAACAATTCCGACCCAGAACCAAGCTGAGTTTACCCATTGATTGATTTCCATTTGTTGATGATTTTAGAACAAATTTGATAAATTTTTCCCAATTCTTATTTTTATCTTTGTTGTTAAATTTTGT
>JACCDW010403349.1_pt1 | contig 49763 bp, 50 predicted proteins | sample 7449781 | NCBI WGS metagenome assembly JACCDW01 (sample SAMN15323449, study PRJNA562643) | freshwater metagenome | isolation source: river surface water | place: USA:Blue River Watershed | collected 2017-08-18
CTACGCTCATATTTTTTCTTAAAGCGACGAAGTGCTCTGTCGATCGACTCATTGGATTGGATTGTTACGCCTACCATATCTCTTTTCTGGATAAGATGGATAATTTTATTTAACTAAATTTTCAATCAATTTTTTCTCTTTTTGCTTTTCAAATTGAACGATGATCGCAAAACCACCATTGGAAATAATTTCCTTTGAAAGAACTACTCCGAGATCATCCCATTTCTGATGATAAATAACATCACCTACCGCATAAACATCAGATGGGTTGTAAATTTTAGAATCTTCTTTTGAAACCTGTACAATAGCAGCTGTCTTGTCTGATTTTGCCTCAAGGACATCTAAATCAACAAGTTGTGAGTGACGGCTGAGTGTACAACGTGCCCATTGGCGACGGCCTTCAGCAGACTCCATGGGTTCGCCAATAAGCTCATGCTTGGTTTCTTTCATCAAGAAAGGAGAAAAGAGCTTAACATATTTGGCTTTTCTGGCGCGTCTGACTTTTGTAGCCATTTGGAACTCCGTTCACAGACTGAAATTACACAATACAGGGACTGCAAATATACAAAGAAATAGGTTATCCACCAAACACAACTGATTCTGTATCAATGTGTTGTGATAATAAAACTTCAATGTTCCCTGATATTAATATCTCTTGCTCTTGATGAGGCAAGGCATATAATGATGGAGATTTTCGAGTACTTTGCCCGTTCCTCTCACTACAGCTGTAAGTGGATCTTCCACAACATGCACAGTGAGTGTAGTTTCCATGGAAAGGCGTTTATCCAAACCTTTGAGTAAAGCACCACCACCGGAGAGCATAATTCCGCGATCATAGATATCTGCAGCCAATTCCGGAGGTGTTCTTTCAAGTAGCAAACGAACGCTTTCCACGATTGTACCGACACATTCGCTCAAAGCTTCTCTAATATCAATTGAACTGACAGTGATTGATTGTGGAATTCCAGTTATCAAGTCACGACCTTTCACTTCAATCTCAACTTCTTGTTCGAGGGGATATGCAGAACCAACTTCACATTTGATGATTTCCGCTGTTCTTTCACCAATGAGAATATTATGGTTGCGCTTGAAATATTGAACAATGCTATTTGTCATTTCATCGCCTGCCATACGAATCGACTCATCGGTAACTATACCTGATAGTGCTATCACGGCAATTTCGGTAGTTCCACCACCGATATCAACAATCAAGTTTCCTTTTGGCTCATGAACATCAAGTCCAATACCGATTGCAGCTGCCATGGGCTCTGCTATGAGATGTACTTCTTTAGCACCTGCATGTTCCGCGCTATCTCTTACAGCTCGCTTTTCTACCTCAGTAATACCTGAAGGAACGCATACAACAACGCGTCTAGCTGGTTGCCATGACAAAGAAATCTTCTTGATGAAAGCTCTGAGCATTCCCTCAGCGATTTCAAAATCAGCAATTACGCCATCTTTCAAAGGACGAATAGTGCGAATATCACGATGCGTTTTTCCAACCATTGCTTGTGCTTCATGGCCAATCGCGAGAATATGCTTATTGGTGCGATCGAATGCAACGATTGATGGCTCATTGAGCACCAAACCCTTATCTCTCATCCATATGAGAGTATTGGCAGTGCCAAGATCTATGGCCACATCTGTTGATAAAAATCCAAAACGCATCACATTCTCGCTATACTGATGATGAAGTCATTTCACATTTTAGGCCCGAGGGCTTTTCAATGGAGGACTGCAAAAATACGAATCTAGGGGTAGAAAACCAATCTCGGAATCAAGTTTCCGAAATCTTTATAGTGATCTAAGTTTATGATTCAAAATACTTTGCAATCTTTTGTCACTCTGCTTTTCGTAATTGCTCCTTTTCGGAGGTAGATTGGCTTTTTTGCTCAAAATGGGGCTCTTTCCCAGAATCCACTACATCTCTATCAATGATGCAATGGTTAATGTCATTCCGATCTGGAACATCAAACATAATGGGCAACATGATTTCTTCTACGATTGCTCTCAAACCGCGAGCACCTGTTTTACGAATTTTGGCTTTCTCAACTATACCCAAAAGTGCATCATTTGTGAACTCCAAGCCGCACTGTTCCATCGAGAATAACTTTTGATATTGCTTGATAAGTGCATTCTTGGGTTTTGTTAGAACCTGAAGCATCGCCTCATCGGTTAGTGGCTCTAGTGGTGCAATTACAGGAAGTCTTCCAACCAATTCTGGAATGAATCCGAATTTGATGAGATCCTCAGGCTCCACTCTAGTGAGCAATGCGCTGGTCTCTTCTACATTTTCTTTCATGCTCGCACTGAATCCAATTGTTTTTGCATTGATTCTTCGTGCAATTGTTTTCTCTACTCCATCAAAGGCTCCACCACAGATGAAGAGAATATTTTTAGTATTTACATATACCAAAGATTGCTCGGGATGTTTTCTGCCACCACGAGGTGGAACGCCGGCAACAGTGCCTTCAAGTAATTTGAGAAGTGCTTGCTGAACGCCTTCGCCAGATACATCTCGTGTAATGCTCTGTGAATCAGATCGACGAGCAATTTTATCGATTTCATCTATATAGACTATGCCGCGCTCGGCTCTTTCAACATCATAATCTGCATTTTGAAGAAGATGCACGAGAATGGTTTCAACATCATCGCCTACATAACCTGATTCAGTAATTGTGGTTGCATCTGCAACTGCAAATGGCACATCAAGAATGCGAGCCAATGTTTTTGCTAGAAGTGTTTTTCCTGTACCGGTTGGGCCAACAAGCAGGATATTGCTTTTCTCAATTTCCACATCATCTTGAGATGGGAGTGCATTTGAAGCTATGCGCTTATAATGATTATATACAGCAACACTTAAAATACGTTTTGCCTTTTCTTGATCAATCACATATTCATCTAGTTTAGCCTTTATCTGAGAAGGCTTTAATAATGAAGTTTTGTGATTCTGATGTTTGGTCGATTTTGAAGAGGGTGCAATATGCTGATTCAAAACATCCATGGAAGTATGAATGCAACGATCGCAGATATAAACTTCATTACCTGCAATGAGGTTTTGTACATCAGCGGCTGGACGGCCACAGAATGAACATTGAATCGAATCTTTGTCTTGTTTTCTTGAACTCATTATTTTCTGCCACGGTATATCAACAAAAAAAATGGCAGGACGAATGTATCGACCCGCCATTCATATATTCATACATCATTAAGACTTGCTGGGCTCTACTGAACGACGCTCTAGGATTTTATCGATGATACCATAATCTGCAGCCTGTTGGGCGCTCATATAGTTGTCTCTATCTGCATCTTTAAGAATCGTTTTAGTGTCTTTGCCTGTATGCTTACTGATAATTGCATAGAGCATTTCTCGAATGCGAAGCATCTCTTTTGTATAGATTTCGATATCAGTTGCCTGACCTTGTGTGCCGCCTAGTGGTTGATGCATCATGATGCGTGAATTTGGGAGTGCAAAGCGCTTGCCTGCTGTCCCTGCACAAAGGAGTACTTGTGCCATTGATGCAGCCATGCCAACACAAATTGTGCTTATATCTGGTCTAACAAATTGCATGGTATCATAAATTGCCATGCCAGCAGTAACGCTTCCACCAGGAGAATTGATATAAATATTAATATCCTTGGTTGGATCTTCACTTTCAAGAAAGAGAAGTTGTGCTACTGTCAAACTTGCAACATTATCATCTATCGGTGTGCCGATGAAAATGATTCTGTCTTTCAAAAGACGAGAATAAATATCATAGGCTCTTTCGCCTCTGCTTGTTTGTTCCACTACCATGGGAACGAGTTGATTCATCATAATGATGCTCCAGATGGTGATTATTCACCGGCAGATTTTGACTTGGTTGATTTTTTCTTTGGTTTCTCTTCCGCGTCTTCCGTCTTTTTTGCTTTGGTTGAAGTTTTTGCTTCTTTTGCTTTCCCTTCAGCTTTTGGCTTTGCAGTTTTGCTCGCTGTTTTTGCCGGCTTGGACTTTGACGAAGAAGCCGCCTCTGCAGTGTCTTGCATTTGCTGAACCATAGCTTCCATATCTTTTTCAGCAAAATAAGCTTGAGGATCTACATCAAGAACGGTTGCCATGGAGATAACTTTTTCCATGACTTTTCTTGCAAGAATTGAACCAAGAAATGCATTGTCTTTCATGAGATATGAAAGAATTTGATTGTCATTCATCTGAGTTTGTGAACGATAATACTGCAAGTATGGAAGTATGTCTTGCTCTTCTAAAGTGATTCCTTCTTTTTCAATGATTCTATCGCGAATCAATTCCCAGCGTGCCGTTTGTTCTGCATAAGGACGGAACATTTCTTCGAAATCGGACATCTTCAATTCAGCTGCAGATGGACCTTGCTGCTTTTTGAAATTGTCAAACATTCCATGCATAACTTCATGAATCAATGAATCTGGAACTTGGAAATCATGCTTCGAAGTGATGATGTCAACAATTTGAATTTCCATCTCTTTGCGTGCTTCATCTTCAAGCATGCGATTATTATAATCACGAACGCTATTTTCTAATTCTTCAACAGTAGAAAGACTACCATTGGAATACTTTTTGACAAATTCTTCATCCAATGTGGCTGGAACAATTTTCTCTGCAGACAAAATGGTCACTTCAAATCTATCAGGATTTTCTTCACCCTGAGTAGCGTCCATGTATGTTGCTGAATCTCCAACCTTTTTGCCAATCAATGCATCTCTAAGGAAGCCATCTAAATCTGGATGATCTAAGAAAATTGTATTCTCTTGGGGTTCAAGTCCTTCAAGCGGTTCACCTGTTTCATCGTCCACTTTGGTGAAACGAATAGTAACATTATGTTTTGCATCTTCAACTAGATCAACAGGAATGCTTGTAGCATTTTTGAGCAAAATTTCATCAATGATCTTTTGAACATCTTCTTCTGTAACTTTCGCAATCGGCTTCTTGATTTCCAATCCTTCATATGAAGCAAGTTCGAATTCAGGAATGATGCTAAAACGAATAACATATGTCATTGAACCTTCTTCGCCCGGCTTTAGATCGCGCAATTCTGGCTGACCAACAACTTTGATATTATTATTACGAGTATAATTCTTGAACTCAGAATCCGCAACATCCATCATGCTGTCTTGCTCGATCTGTCTACCAAATCTCTGCTTTATGATTGATAGTGGAACCTTGCCCTTGCGAAAACCTTTGATTTCTATTGTAGGTTGTGCTTTTTGATAAGCACGCTCAAAGTGAGGAATGAAATCCTCTTGTGTCAATGTGAAACTTACCTCTTGCGTGCAAGCATCAATTGATATGACGGAGATTTCCAAAGAAGTAACCTTGATTATTTCAAAATGCCGGATTCACCGGAAAACATTGTGCGGATGGGGAGGGTCGAACTCCCACGGGTTGCCCCACCAGATCCTAAGTCTGGCGCGTATGCCAATTTCGCCACATCCGCATCTTTGAGTTTCTGTGGAGAGAGTACAAAAATACAATGTTTTCATCGGTTTATGAAATAATTGTTAACTTGGATAATTCAGTTGATTTTGTTGTTAAATTCATAGTTTATGACATATTTTAGATATTTGAGCCATTATGACCTTGAATAGCAGCTTTGATATAATTATTTTAGGTGCTGGGATTTCAGGTATGTCTGCTGCCATGCACTGCATAAAACAAGGAAAAAGACCACTTTTGATTGAAGCCACTGCAAATTTTGGGGGTAGGGCTCGCTCTTTTGAAGATCGTGTTTCAGGGGATATAATCGATAATGGACAACATGTGATGATGGGTTGCTATGCATCATTTTTTGAATTGATTGAAGAAATAGGAATGATGCATAAGATTCAGAAGCAGAAATATCTTACTATACCTTTTCATTTTACAAATGGCGAAAAAGATCTATTAATAGCCAAAGGTTTCGCTAATATTCATGGTCCAATTGGTATGGCCCTTGGAATGTTGCGTTTGAAATTTTTGAATATACGAGACAAAAGGTCTATGCTCCTCTTCGCCCTTCGATTGAAATTGGGTATATGTAAACCAGGATCCATGACTGCCAAGGAATTTCTCTTATCGGAAGAACAATCAGATAGGCTTATTGATTTAATATGGACGCCTGTGATCCTTGCAACCATGAATGGTAATCCAGAGGAAGTCTCGGCAAAAATTTTTGTAACCGTTCTACGGCTCGCCTTTTTTGGTTCAGGAGATGCTTCATCGCTCTATATTCCTCAATGTGGATTATCAGAACTCTTCGAACCTTTCGAATCATGGATGAATGAACATGGCGGAAAGATGCTGCGAAGCATAGGTGTGCAATCAATAGATATTGAAAATAATCAAGTGATAGGTGTGACATTGCAAGATGGTAGAAGAGTTGAGTCTTCAAATGTTGTTTCAGCTATTCCTCCACATGCATTGCAAAAAATCATTCCTAATGCATTGCATCAACATTCATATTTCTCAATGCTTGAACAGATTAGATATTCACCAATTGTGTCTTTATATCTTTGGTTCGATACATCATTTCCCGAGATAGATTTGTCAGCGGTAATGAATGCAAAGACACAATGGATTTTCAAGAAATCTACTACTATGAAGTCAGCAAAATCATTGCTTGCATTAACAATTAGTGCTGGAGATGATATGGTTGGATATTCGACGGAAGAAATTGCGAATCTATGTGCAAATGAAGTGAGACAATGCTTCCCTGAAATGCAAGATGCACAACTCATTCACTGGAAAGTTATAAAGGAAAAATCAGCAACTGTATTAATTGATCCTGATACGGAAATACAAAGACCAAACCCAAAAAGTCCGGTGGATGGTCTTATCATTGCCGGCGATTGGACCAATACGGGCTTGCCAGCAACTCTTGAGGGTGCAGCTTTAAGCGGTAAGATTGCTGCATCACTTATTTAACCACCATAAGCCCCAAATGAGCGAATACCTGCATTCCAAATAAGACGCGTGATGAGCCAAGTGAATATGCACCAACAGAAGCAAATTAGTATGTGAAAACCTGCTTGATTGAGTGGCATTAGTCCGGCAGACAAGGCAGCGGGAACATAACTCAAATATTGAAAGGGAAGAAAGGAAGAAATATGAGCAAGCCAATCAGGGAGTAAATCTAATGGAACTAATGAACCGGAGAGAAACCACATGCTGATATCAAAGATAACATGGAATGTCCATGTCTCTTCAAACCAAAATGCCAAATATGAAATCCCCATCGAAATGAAAAACTTGATAATCATCGCCATGGTGACAAGTATTGATGACCATGCAATTCCTACCCAAGAAATATCAGAATGAGTGAATAAAGGTATGAATGGAATAATGATCGCTGTTGAAACAATGACGCCAACTCGATCCGCTGTTGCTAGAGCACCGGAAAATCCCAGATGAGAAATCGGCTTGATGAGATATTTATTCAAATCTCCTTTTCTGATTTCTTCAGAAACATTTTTCTCGATCCTACCAGATCTAATAATAACCCCAAAAAGCGCTGCAAATACTACATAGAGAAACATTGAATCGGAGGTATACTGTCCAATATCTTGATTCTCTCTTCCAGCAAAGACTGAATCCCATAAAAAGTACTGCACACCGATCAGTACTAACAGTGATAAAAAACTATTGCTGAAATAATCCATTCGATATTCAAGCAATGAGGATAATCCGCTACGGAAAGCTGCTAGATAAGTATTCATTACAATGCTTTTGTGCGACCGCCATCAACAAGCATAGTGGTGCCGGTGATATATGAAGCATAATCTGATGCGAGGAATACTGCTGCAGAAGCAATTTCAGATGGTTCAGCAAGTCTTTTCATAGGAACTTCATCAGCCATTGCTTTTGTGATGTCATCAGTAGATTTCTGCTGTTCATTTGATTTTCTTTCAATCAATGCTGTCAGTCGACCTGTTTTTGTTGCACCAGGTAATACGCTATTTACAGTGATGCCGAATTGTGCAACTTCATTAGAAAGTGTTTTGGACCAAGAAGCTGTTGCAGACCGAATTGTGTTTGATACTCCCAATCCATCGAGTGGTTGTCTTACAGAAGTAGAAATGATATTGATAATTCTTCCGAATTTTTTTTCCTTCATTCTAGGTAGACAATATTGTGCGATGATATGTGAAGCCATGAGGAGTCGATTAAAAGCCTCATGAAAAGCTGAAACGGAAGATTGCTCTATTGTACCTGGTGGTGGTCCACCTGAATTATTGATGATGATATCAATGTGGGTATCTCCTAAAGATTCTAATGCACTCTGCACAGAATTCAGATCTGAAAAATCTGCTATAAGAGTTTGATGCATTTGTCCATTCTCAGCTGGTAACTTTGAAATCACATCCTGCAATGATTGTGCATTTCTGGCAAATCCAATGATTGTGCAACCTGCTTCCGCAAGCATAGTGGCAATTGATAGACCAATACCCTGCGTACAACCACACACAAGAGCTGTTTTATTATCGAAACGAATATTCATCTATAAAATCCTGTCACTTTGCAAGTACAATAAATTGTGTTCTTCGATTTAGCGCTCGATTACGTTCTGAATCATTTGGTGCGACTGGCTGAGACATGCCAAAACCTCTTGCGCGTAATCTTTTTTCCTCTATACCACGCTTGATCATTTCCAACATCACTGATTTGGCTCGAGCATCGGATAATTTTTGATTGAATTCCTCACCACCGATATTATCAGTATGTCCCTGAATTTCCAATCTAAGTTTTGGATAGCGCTCCATGAGTTCAGCTAGCTCATCAATGCGAATCATAGATTCATCACGAACTATTGAAGAATTAAAATCAAATTGTATTGGATATTTGAAACCATCAGAGACATCAAATCCAGGACCAAGTGGTGCAGTATCATATTCACCATCACTGATGACTGTGTCGGATGAAAAGTCAAGTCCTATCTTTACTTTATGAATGCCATAATATTCAGGAGCTTTATATGAAATTTTATAGAAATTTCGGAGGCTTCGATAGATATCTAGAAATATGGCGATTAACTCTTCTTTTGTTTTTGCTCGATAATACTTGCCACCAGTATACTGTGCTATTTGTCGCATGATTTCATCATTCGGATAGCCAAATCCAACTGTAAAAATATTTACGCCTTTTGCTTTAGCCGTATCTAATATTACTTTTAATCTTGTTTTTGAATAATTGTCTTCGCCATCTGAAAACACGACAATTACTTTTGGAACAGTATCAGGAATTTCGGTTGTGAATGCTTCCATGGATTTCATAATAGCATCATATAAGCCGGAATAGTAGCCTTGTCCTTCAAGAAATGTGGATTTAAATTTATTGACAATAATTTCTTTGTCTTTCCACATCGGAACTTTGAGCGTATAGTCTTTTGCGAATGTTGAAATGCCAATACGATCTTGAGGTTGCTTCATGTTTACAAATAATTCTGTACCCATGGCAATGGCATCCATGACGCCTGACATTGAGCCACTGAAATCAACACTCAACATAATGGCATAGGGAATGGAATCTGCATCACCATATTCACGAACGCGAAAACTATCAATCGTTACATTTGATCTACCAAGTTTTTCTTTGAGTAGATACCAGTATTGTTGATCTTTTCTATATGGTGGTGCGATATGCGTGATATAATGCCCCGTAGTATCAAATACCTTAGCAAATAGTCGTATTTCTTGTGGGTAGTATTTCGTTTCAATTCTGCTTATTTCCATTTGAATATCTGATGGCTTTGCGCTATCAATATGCTTAGTGGAAGTAAGGAGAAACTGTCTTTTCATTGAATCAGTGACATCGCTTTGCAATTCGAGTGAGGAAAGAGATGCAGCTCTGCGAGATGTTCCACAAGAGGATATAAATGAAATCCCCATTACTATGACCAAGAAAAACGAAAAGGCAGAATATCTTTTTGATACTGCCTTTTTCTGTTTATCATGTGATGTCTGTTCTATCATTTTTATTCTGCTTTTGGTGGCTGCCAAGATGGACGAGTCCACTTGATAAGTTCAATGTTTGCATTGCCAACATAGAGTTTCATTTTTGCACGAATTGGCACGCGTGCTTCATCATCTGAAAACCAACCCTCGAATTTTCCTGTGAGGCCATAAATCCCTGTCCAATCTGCTGTGCCATTGAAATACAATGTCTTGATAGGATATGTAGCTGCATCTATTTCAATCACCTCAGGTTTTGCAATGAAATTAATTGAAGTAGAAACAGTGTCATCCATGATGATAGTTGGAACTTTAATTGACTTTTTTGATCTCAACATTTGTCTTGCAAGAAAGTATAAACTACTTCCATCATTCCATTTTTTCGAGGTCTTGAGAACACGTTTATTACTGAGTTTATTCGCTTTAAATTTTTCCATTGTCACTGTTTGATTCGGATAATCAAAAGAGTATTTGTCATACATCCATGATCCATCAGATTCTTTAGTGCTTGCCGTAAAGTTGTGAGAATATTGGACTGAAGGATCAATCCAGCTTTCATAAATAGAATGTAAATCGATAAATGGAATTCCTTTGCGAGAATCAATGTACACTTTTGTGTGATATACATTCTTTCCATTGAAATCAACATTTTTCAATGTTGTTACACGAATATTGCCCAGCGAAATACCCATATATGAAACATCATATACTAATTCCTCTCCGGGAACGATTACTTGTGACTGAAGTGAAAGGACTGAAAAAAATGCGACAATAAGAGTTAAGAAAAATCTTTTGACAAATATCATTGGATGTACATTCCTGAGTTATTTAAGTTTTGCTATGCGTGCAGCTTCTGGGAACAGTGTTACTGCTTTTTTGATTTGCTTATCATCCTCATAAGCAATTGGATAGAAACCTGAATTGCCAAATATTGATCGTGCAATTGTTGCCTTTAACATATTCTTCATATATGCTTTATCGGTAATGTAATTGGCATCATTCCATTGAATTTCTTTGGATTCAGCAAGTGTGCGAAATTCTTTGAGAAGATCTTCGCTTATTTCGAAATCTTTTCTGAATGCATTGAAATTGTCTTTATAACTTGTACGCAATGATGTACCTTCACCTCGCAAATATGTATCGGTAAATTCCCAGAAAAGATTTTTTCTGCGAATCGAAACACTGAGTGGAGTTATAGTATCTGGCTTGATTACATAATCAGGAGTGATTCCCCCGCCACCATATACAGTGCGACCACTAATCGTTTTGAAAATTGGGCGTGTTGAGTCAGATTTCTTTTTTGAATCTTGAGAATGCTCAATATTTTCTCCTTCCTCAACTTCTTCACGACCTTCACCACGATAATATTTGTCTTTGTCTCCATAAGGTCTTTGAATCAATCTTCCTGAAGGTGTATAATATCTCGAAATTGTTAAACGATATGCAGAGCCATCTGGTAGGGGATATTGTTGTTGGACGAGTCCTTTTCCGAAGGACACATCACCTACAATTAATCCACGATCTAGATCTTGCACGGCGCCGGAAACAATTTCACTTGCAGAAGCTGATCCGCCATTAATCATAACAATGAGAGGTAAATTTTCAAGATTTCCTCCATCGCTAGAATAATAATCTTCATCTACTTCCGGTCTGCGGCCTTTTGTATACACGATTTTTTGTCCGCCTTTCAAAAATTCATCAGCCAATCTAAACGCTTGATCCAAATATCCACCGGGATTATTACGAAGATCAAGAATAAGTCTTTTCATTCCTTCTGCGCGAAGCTTAGTGGCGGCTTCCATGAACTCTGAATGAGTTGTCGCTGCAAAACGATTGATCGAAATAAGGCCGATATCAGTTTTCTCAATCATGAAAGATGCATCAACTGTATAGAGCGGAATCTTATCACGAGTGATATCATAATCTATCAATTTTGCTTCACCAGATCTTTTGATCCCAAGCTTAACGCGTGTTCCTTTTGGACCGCGAAGTTTCTTTGGTACATCTTCTCTTGTTAAACCAATTGCAGTACTATCATTGATTTTTACGATTTTATCACCGGACTGAATGCCCAATGCTTCACTAGGCCCACCGCTTATCGGAGTAACAATTGTGATTGTGTCCTTCACCACATCAAATTCAACTCCGATACCCTCAAAACTTCCTTGGAAATCTTCGGTCACTTTTTTCATTTGATCGGCAGGAATATATACTGAATGCGGATCCAATTCATTGAGCATGCCACGTATAGCTGCTTCTGTAAGCTTTTTGGAATCAACATTCTCAACATACATTTGATTGGCACGATTGAGGACATCATTAAACTTTTTGACCTGATCATAAATCGAGTCATTAGACATCGCAGGGCGAGACATTGTGCCGAGAAAAATTCCGATGCCAATGCAGGCACCGAAGATCAATGCTTTTGTAATTTTCATAGAGTTATGCGATTGGGGATAAGTGTACGGCGCAATTTACGAGTTTATGGGCATTTACCTTCGTTTGGGCTTAACCAACCCACAAATTCCCTTATTTGTTTCGTGCCCTTGACGATTCGTATATGAGGATAGTGTTACTGAAGCCAAAATCAGTCTTTGAAGCGATAGCCAACACCCTTGACGGTTTCAATCAGATGACCATATCTACCCAGTTTTTCTCTGATTTTTGAAACATGAACATCTACGGTTCTGTCCACCACATAGACACTTTCGCCCCAAATACGCTTGAGTAAGGATTCGCGAGGGAAGACTTTTCCGCGATTCGCAGCCAAAAAAGCGAGTAATTCAAATTCTTTTTTGGGGAAGAATGATTCTTTTTCATCAATGCGAACAGTATAATTCTGGCGATTGATCTCCAATGTATCTATTGTTAGAATCTCAGGTGCTGCAATAGTCTCTGTGCGGACTTTTTCTGCTGCTCGACGAAGGATTGTTTTGACTCTTGCCACCAAAATTCTTGGGCTAACTGGCTTTTGAATATAATCATCTGCGCCAAGTTCAAGACCCAAAATTTGATCAATTTCCCCTGTTTTTGCAGTCAAAAAGATGATCGAAACTTGCGCCAAGCCAGGTATGAGACGTACTTGTCGGCAAACTTCGAATCCATCAGGTCCGGGCATCATGATGTCTAGAATGATTAAGTCGGGTTTGAATTCTCCCGCTACTTGAAGTGCGGAGTCACCATCCGATGCTGTTGCAACGGTATATCCCTCTTTTTCGAGATTATATCGAATGAGGTCTATAATGTCTTCTTCATCATCTACTACAAGGATTTTCTTAAGCATATGCAATCCGCATCATGAATGTATATGACAATATGCCAAATTATGGAATTGTGATGCTCTGCAAGGTTATGATTCGATAATACTGTTATCGAACCTTGAATGTTGCCATGGTTATAATAGCAAGGAGGATCCCGATGATATAAAATCTTGTGACGATTTTTGACTCATGCAATCCGGATTTCTCAAAATGATGATGTAGAGGTGACATTTTCAACAGTCTTTTTCCTTCTCCATATTTCTTCTTGGTATACTTGAAATACATCACTTGAATGATGACGGACAAGGTTTCGGCAAAAAACACTCCACCGAGAATAGGTAAGAGGAATTCTTTTTTGATGAGAATGCATAATCCACCTAGTGCGCCACCTAATGCGAGTGAGCCTGTATCTCCCATGAATACTTGGGCCGGAAAAGAGTTAAACCAGAGGAAACCAAGCGATGCACCAACTAATGCTGCACTAAATATGGTTAGTTCATCAGCTCCTCGAAGATGAAAGATATTGAGATACTGAGAAAAAACAGCATTCCCACTCACATACGAAATCACGGCCAATGCTAGAGCTGCAATGCCAACCGTTCCAATTGCGAGACCATCCAAACCATCGGTGAGATTCACGGCATTTGAAGTTGCCGTGAGAATAAACATAATTGCAGGAATATATAACCATCCAAAATCAAAATGAATGTCTTTAGCGAATGGAACAGTTGTAAGGGTTTTGTATTGTTCAAAATTATTTGAGAACCATTCAGGATGGAAATAAATGGTAGAACCAACAATAAGTCCCACCAATAATTGACCGATGATTTTATATCTGCCTATCAACCCTTTTTTCATTTTCTTAATGACTTTTAAATAATCATCAAGAAATCCAACAGCTCCGAGTCCCATTGTGATGAATACAATGAGAATAACAAATGTATTCTGAATATTTGACCATAAAAGCGTTGGAATGATCACTGCGGAAAGCACGATCAAACCACCCATTGTTGGAGTTCCGGCCTTGAGTGAGTGATTACCGGTTTCTTGTAATTCTGATTTCGCCTGCTCACCGATTTGCATGCGTTTAAGCATGCGTATAATCCAAGGACCGACAATGAACGATATCAATAATGCGGTGATTGTGGCGGCGGCAGATCTGAATGTCACATATTGAAAAACGCCAAATCCAGGGAGATTAAATGTTGTTCGAAGCCAAGAGGTTAAGAAATAAAGCATATAATTCCCTCAAGATTGTTCTTTAATTGTTCGATATTGTTGCCAATGCTCTAGCACTTTCTCAAGTTGAATTCCTCTCGATCCTTTGATGAGAACAATATCGCCTGATATGGCTTTTGCATGTATCATTTGAGCGCATTCTTCTGCAGTTTCTACATACATAATGCAATCATTAATGCTTTTGTTTGTAGCCTTGTGAAACTCAGGTCCAGTCACAATGCAATGATTGCAATAATCTGAAACTTTTTCCAATAGATTCATATGTTCTTCGGCAGAAGAATCTCCAAGTTCTCGCATATCACCTAGAATTGCGATGCGTTTTCCTTTGGTTGGCATGGAAGACAATGTTTCTAGGGCTGTCATCATAGATGCGGGATTCGCATTATAAGAATCATTCAAAACGGTGATGTCTCCAAGCATGATTCTGGACATTCTTCCATAACCAGTATACACTGGGGCTTCATATGATCGCAAAGCTTCTGAAATTTGGGAAAGTGTCAAGCCGATGGTCAATCCAATACAAGCACCTGCAATTGCAGTCATTGCACCAACTTTTCCCGGCAAATTAAGTTGAATGATCTCAGTATTCTTTTGTGCTTCAAGTGTGATTCTCGCCAAACCTTGTTCATTCAGCTCCCACTTTGCATGTATATCAGCATCTGAGTCAAGCGCATAGGTAGCAAATCTTGGGCCCTCTGCATATGCTTTCAATCGCTCATCATTTAGATTGATGAGTCTTGTTCCACCACATTGTTCGAGCCAAGCGTATAATGCTGTTTCTTCTTTTTCTACGCCATCAAGATCTATGAGTTTTTCTAGATGTTCTTTGCCGATATTCGTAATCAATCCATGAGTTGGAGCTAACATGGCTGATAAAATGGCAATTTCTCCAGGTTCATTTGTGCCAATTTCTATCACAGCAGCTTCATGTGATTCATTCAATTGCAAAATCATGAGTGGGACGCCAACTTGATTATTGTAATTGGCTATTGTTTTCAGGGTTTGTTTTTGAGTACCTAGTATATGAGCGGCACAATCTTTTGTGGATGTTTTACCAGCGGCACCAGCTATGGCGATAATTGGGATATCAAATTTTCTTCGATGCGCATGGGCTAATTGACCAAGTGCATGAAGCGTATTTGATACAATGATATGAGGTATTTGTTCTATACCTTGAATATCAGCACTTGCATCTTCTTGGATCAATACACCAATTGCACCTTTACTTAAGGCATCAGATATGAATGCATGTCCATCGAAATATTCTCCTTTGAGCGGAATATAGAGATTGCCTTCAACGATATTTCTTGAATCAGTTGAAATGCCTGTACAATTACTCGGTGGATGTTGAGTTCTATTACCGAGAATAGAAAGAAGTTCTTCTTGAGAAAATGAGGCAGAATTATTCATGAAAGCAATGCAAGTAACTCGGCTTTGGAGGAAATTTCTGTTTGCAAACTTAGTAAAATTGAACGCCTAAGACTTGTTTTCGGCATGTCTTTTTGCAAGCTCTGCTGATAATAATGTTATTACAGCTGTATAATATGTCCAAATTGCAGGTATGACAAGTACTGCATAAGTCCCATAAAAGAAACCAAATCCAGTTGATTTACCAACATACCAACTGAATAGTAATCGTGCACTTTCCCATAATAACCATGCAAGTAAAGTCGCATTACGAATTGTGGACCAAGGGAGCTTTTTGGGTGGCAATGTTCGATATATGAACATAAATAGCATAGGTGGTGATATGAATGCAACGATTCTAACCAGTATTCCGGTGATGAATAAACCATCGGGAAGAATAGGAAAGAGTATTCCCTCAAATGCTGAAGCCAAAGGATGAAGTAATGTACTTGTGATTACAAGAAATATGAAAACAATTGTTCCTCCAAGATCTCTAGCCTTTACATGAACGAAAGATTGTTCGGTAATTGCACCAAAAACAGCTTCCATTCCACTTCTAAATGAAGAAAGTAATGCTGATGCGGTCCAAAGTAATGCCGGAATCCCTATCCAACCAGCACCTGAGCTATATGCAAACAAAGTTTGAACTTCTTTCAAGATCAAAGAGACGGCTCCTGAACCGGATTCACCCATTGGCAAAAGCGTCGATAGAAAAATCTCTAGAGATGGAATAAATGACTGAATATTAAGAATATTGCCAACAATGAACAGTGCAACCAAAAGAAGTGGGAATACGCATAGGAGCGCATTGAATGCAATTCCTGCAGAGATCAGAAAGAGATGTCTGGAACCTAATTCTTCAAAAAAGGATTCTATTACCAAATACCATTGTTTTATAGTCAATGACCGGACTCGCATTGAGTACCTTTTCTATGTGAACAAGAGGTTACAATCCCGAATGAGCATCCGAAATGCCCGAGCAATTGCGCAAAGTTCGTAAATTTGCAGCGTTTACGATAGTTTTTACCCTAGTAGGTTTATATCATCCAAGAGGTGAATCATGATAGATTTGTTGAATCTTAATTCTGCGGAAGAAGAGATTGGTTTTGAGACCATTCCGATTGGAGTGACTGGCGCTGATGAGAATGATAATATTCGCATTACATTCAAGGCTTTGAGTGAAGTCAAAAAGATCAAAGCACAAAATGCCATTCCTGAAGATTATGGTCTGAGAGTTGGTGTCAAAGGCGGAGGTTGCTCCGGAATGTCTTATACATTGGGTTTTGATGCCACGAGTAAAGAATTGGATCGCATTTATGAAACACAAGGCGTTAAAGTGTTTGTTGATCCTAAGAGTTTGTTTTATCTAATGGGTGTGACGCTCGATTATAGCGATGGCTTGAATGGTCGTGGCTTCACATTCAATAATCCGAATGCAACCAAAACTTGCGGTTGCGGAAGTTCATTCGGTGTGTGATTTTCACAAATTAATGAGAGATACGAGTTATGGCATATGAATGGAAATTCAATCCCCGTCCGTATAGCGATGAGGAAGCAAAAGAGTTATTGGCATCAGTAGTTTCTCCTGAAACTTCTGATTGGCATTATAATACTCATCACAAAGGATATGTAACATTCCTTAATAAGATTGAGGGCGAATTAGAATCCGCAGATCGTTCAGGAGCGAATGGTAATTATAGCCATATTGGTGAATTAAAGCGTCGACTCACTTGGAATCATGGTGGAACTGTACTTCATGATGTATATTGGGAAGTGCTTGGCGGTGATGGCGATCCATCAAAAGGTCCTGAAATTCTTGCCGCAATTGAGAAGGAATTTGGTTCATTTGATAATTGGAAAGCAGATTTTAAAGCTGCTTGCATTGCAGCAAAATTATCCGGTTGGGGAGTTTTGACTTTCGATCAACTCTATAGTGGTCGCCTTCTCAATGTCCTTGTAGATGAACATCATTATGGAGCTATTTGGGGTGGTATCCCATTGATTTCTTGCGATGTGTTTGAGCATGCATATTATCACAAGGATGGTCCGGGTAGAGCAAAATATGTAGACAGTTTCTTGTCAAATCTGCACTGGGGCAGAATCAATGAGCGTTTCAAGAAATTTGTTCGCTGAAAATGATTATAGGAACTTATATAGTACTTATGTAGTTTTGCCTCACGAACTCCTCGTAAAGTTAAAAGGATGGGCATTTGGCACTTCGCTTCTGCGAAAAGTCGAATGCCCATTTTTATTGAGATAATAATTATGTCACAAATACCAATATTTCCACTTGATCTTGTTGTATTTCCTGATACCACATATCCTCTTCATATTTTTGAAGAGCGATATAAGGCAATGATAGGATTATGTTTGGCTGAGAATTCTCATTTCGGAATTCATTTAAAATCAATCGGAATTTTGCATCCGATTGGAACTGTGGTAGATGTTACTCTTCTTCGCAGATATGAAGATGGAAGAATGGATATTTTGGTAAAGGGATTGTATAGACATAAAATCAGCGGGATGAATACACGCACAACGCCCTATTATTTGGCTGATTCCATGGTCTATGAGGATAGAGATGATGAAGAAGTGAATGTGTCCGCTTTGATGGAATGCTTGGATTTATATAATCGTGTTGTAAAAGCAATTCCGGATTTAAAAGCAAAGAGGTATTCACTTGAGAATATTCTGGAAATGACATTAATGCCATCATTTATCTTTGCTACCAAGAGTGGACTCAATGTGCAGCAGAAGCAAGAGCTCCTCGAAATGAAATCAGAAACCCGTAGAATTGAAATGCTAACTGAGATACTTAGTGTGGTTGTTCCAAAACTGGAAGAATTAGCAGAAAAAGATAGAATCATCATGAGTGATGGTTATTTCCCATCAATCAAATGATTCATCATCATCTTCTATCTCAGTCTCAGTTGGTTCTGTCTCCCTCATCCTATAACCCACTCCTCTGATGCTCTGCAATATTCTCGCAGAGCCGGGTCTTTCAATTTTCGATCTTATTCTTTTAATATATACATCGATGATATTTGATTCAGGATCGAAATTGTGTTTCCAAACATGTTGAGTGATCATGCTTCTAGAAATGATGCGATTTTTATTTCGCATGAGATATTCTAGCAATGCATATTCTTTGGTTGTCAATTCAATTTCTTTACCCCATCTGAATGCCACATGTGCGACGGTATCAAGTGTTAAATCCATGCATTGCATTTTTGTGGATTTTTCAGGACTTGACCTTCTCATAATAGAGCGCAATCTCGCTGCCAATTCCTCGAAGTGAAAAGGTTTCGGCATATAATCATCGGCACCAAGATCTAATCCGGCAACTCTATCTTCTGTATTGCCACGAGCTGTGAGCATGAGCACAGGTGTTACATTTCCTGCAGCACGCATAGCGCTAAGAACAGCAAGACCATTTCTTTTTGGAAGCATTACATCAAGAACAATGGCATCATATTGATTATGAAGGGCCATTTCAAGTCCTGTTTGACCATCAAATGCAGTTTCAACGATATAGCGTTCTTCTTCCAAACCCCTTTTGATGAAGAGGGCCATTTTCTTTTCATCTTCTATGACAAGAATTTTCATTGATTCAATCCAGATTGATCAGATTAATAATCGAATGTTACAAACTCAGCCAAATCTTCTGCCTTTTGCAAATGCAATAACATACCTTCTTCTTTTAAATCATTGATGGCTTTCAAGACGCGATCCATTTCAATGCGATGATGATAGGAAAATCGCCATGCATCAATTGGAGCCATGCTTATTTCAAGTACCAATAATTGTGCTACTGTGACGCTTTCCTGTTTGATGAATCGTTCTTTAACAGCATCGAGATAAAATGGTATTTCATCTCCAATCAAATGATCAGGGACGAAATAGTAATTCTCATGCGTCAATAAATCACAAATTGGAAAACCTCTCACGGGATCTAGCATAAGAGGAAGGAATTCAAGTCCAACTGTATATCTATATTCATCTTCATCATTGCTCCACAAATCATCCCACACAATTGGATGAAATTCTTTCAGCCATTCAAAGAATGTAATTTCTTTTTCAGGCAATCGCATAAGTTGAGTAGAGCCCACATGCGCTATAATTTCTTTCGCATCATCTTTTGAAATTGATGATAAGATCTCTCTATCGAATGTGATTACACTGCGAAGATCTGCATCAGCTACTTGTTCTTTGATTGATTGTATGAGTGCTGAAAGGTCCATCATATTGACCTCAAACTAGCTTGATATGTTTTTTGAACAGCATCGATAATGGATGATATTGCTGCATTGATTTCATCTTCAATTAATGTTCTTTCACGAGACTGAAATGTGAATCTAAGTCCAAGAGATTTTTTGCCTTCGCCAATGGAATTTCCTTCAAAAACATCGAAAATATCAATATTTGTGAGGAGAGAACCAGCGGCGCTTTTTGCAGTTTCAATAATACTCTTGGCAGAATGCTCTTTATCAAGAATAAAGGCAAGATCACGCTCCATTGCTGGAAATACACTAATTGGAGAAAAAGTGGGTTTTGATTTCTTGAGCTGATAAAGTGCTGTCAAATCTATTATGATTGCGAAGACAGGCATTGCACAATCAAATGCTTTGCAATAAGCTGGGAGCAATTGTCCAGCACATGCAATAACTTGTTTTGAAGCTGTGAATGCAATTGCATTTGGACTCATAACATTAGCAGGTGCAATGTCATCCGGTATTTTTGTAGTTGATGAGTATTGATGCACATCGCAGGATTGCAAGATTGCTTCGGCGATCCCTTTGACATCATAGAAATCGATAGCTCTATGTTTATCTTTCCAAAAATCTTGAGCAGTATTTCCTGTTAAGGTAATCAGTAAATGTTCACGCTCACGAAACCCAGCCAGTGTTGAAATAGAATCTTTTATTGATTGATCTTTATGAAAGACCTTTCCAATATCGAATAGTGAAAGATTCTTTTGACCTGCATTCCAATTTCTTGATATGATATCCAAAGAAGCGGGAATGAGTGATGGACGCATTGCAGAGAATTCTTCTCCGAGTGGATTCTTAAGCATTACGACTTCTTTTGCATACATCTCTGCTTTCTTTGCATCCAAGAAAGAATATGTGACGATTTCTTGCATGCCCATTGACATCAATTGTTGTCTGATGCGATTGCGCAAATGAGGTTGTTGCAATTTGACATTGATATTGATATCGCCGGGGAAATGAACATCGGTATTTTGTGGAAGATTATCATATCCAATTATGCGTGCTACCTCTTCTATGAGATCAATTTCTTCATTGATGTCAATACGATGACTTGGTGCGGAGACCGAGATTGAATAATCATCGGTTGCAATTACACTGCAATCAATTGATTCCATGCATGATATGATTGTCTTGGAGTCAAGCTCTTTTCCGAGCATTGCGCTAGCTCTGTCAATGCGTATGGTGATTTGCTTATCATTATGAATATTGGGATAGATGTCTTGTAGATCATCTGCAATCTTACCACCAGCTAATTCAATGATCATCTGTGCAGCACGCAATGCGGCATGTGGCAGCATATTGATATCAACGCCTCGTTCAAAACGATAAGCGGCATCACTAGAAATACCAAGTTGCTTTGCTGTTCTACGAATAGAAGATGGCTGGAAATATGCTGACTCAATAAATACCGAAGTAGTTGAATCTGATATTTCGCTATTCTTTCCACCCATAACACCAGCTATAGCAATAGGTCGCTCGGCATCGCAAATCAAAAGCATTCGATCATCAAGACTTCGCACTTTGCCATCAAGCGTTTCAAATTGTTGATCTGAAAACGCTTTTTGAATGATGATGGAATTGCCTGCAATTAAGTCAGCATCGAATGTATGGAGTGGTTGACCTGTTTCATACATCACATAATTGCTGATATCAACAACTATATTTTTGGGACGAAGTCCTATTGATTCAATTCTTCTTTTAAGCCATTCGGGGGACTCACCATTTGTGATTCCGCTGATTTTCAAACCGATATAACGATGGCATAATTCGGAATCTTCAATGGAAATACTTGGATTGCTTTCATTTCCTCTAAACTCATATGCTTTTAAGGCTTCTTCCTTTCCGGGAATGGTCACTTTATGAGATGAACCGGAGAGTATGGCAATTTCTCTAGCGAGTCCTATATGACTCAAGCAATCGGCCCGATTTGGAGTGATTCCGATTTCAAGCAAAATATCATTCATTCCAAGCATATCAGACAAAGGCATCCCAATAGGAGTATTTTCAGGAAGCACCCAAATTCCACCATCATCTTCGCCGAGATTCAGCTCGAATTTACTGCATATCATACCATTGGATTCGATGCCACGAATCTTTCTTTTGCCAATGGCAAATCCACCATTTGGCACAATTGCTCCTGATTGAGCGATAATCACTGTTTGACCGGCATCCACATTTGGTGCGCCACAAATAATGACACTTTCAGTTGAGCCATTTGTTACTGTGCATAATGACAAAGAATCCGCATTAGGATGGGCTTCTCTGTGCAAGACTTTCGCGGTGACAAAACCTGTATATACAGCCGCATCATCACGAATTGATTCGACTTCAATTCCAAGCATGGTTAGGCCATCGGCCAATGCTTGTATTGGTATTTCAAAAGGGTAACATTCTTTTAACCATTGAAGAGAAGCAATCATTACAATAGGAATTATGTGGTGTAAACAGTAATTATTCGAGAAAAGCATGGCCTGAACATGCAAATATACTGCTCATTTGGCTTATGATGATAGTATCCCTCCAATGAGTACATCTAAGGATTAAGAATGAAAAAGGTGTAATGAGTTAAGGAAAACCCCTTAAAAATGAGGACTTTTTGATATTTTTGCAGTCTTATCACCAATAATGCCACAAAACAAATTATGAGTAATGATGCTCTCATCGGCAAGATTAAAAAAGCAATTCTTGTCCTGCAATTCAGCAATTTTCTTGCTGGAATGGCCTTTTTTGCGGGTTATTTCATACAGGGCGATATGCTTTTTATTATTGCTGGAATATGTTTGCTAATAGCAGTTGTGGGACTTCAAGCATTGAGAAAGCGAATCTTTGCAAAGTTGGAACTCTAATTCACAAAATCTAGATCGGACTCTTTCATGAATATAGCGGTTATATGCGGAGGTATTTCGCCAGAAAGAAATGTTTCGCTTGTTGGTGGTCTTGCAGCAACGAATGCATTGGAATCACTTGGGCATACAGTGCGCATCATTGATCCTGCTTACGGTGCCGATTGCATTCGCATGAAAGATCAAATTGATATTGATCCTTCGGTATTGCCAAGTGAAGAAATTCTTCAACTCCCCAAAAAACGATTATTGGAATGTGTGATGTCATCTGCATTTGATGGAGTGGACATTGCATTTATGCTTATTCATGGCACAAATGGTGAGGATGGTATTTTTCAAGCTCTCCTTGAAGCGAGGGGAATACGATATACTGGAAGCAAAGTTTTGGCTAGTGCATTGTGTATGGATAAAGTTGCATCAAAAATGATGATGTCTTCATCCAATATCATGACTCCGCCATGGGCAATTGCAGTAAAGAGTAAGGGTCATTTCAGCGATTCAGATATGTTGCATGAAATTATTGAAGAATTACCTGGTTCATTGGTTATAAAACCTAATAATCAAGGTTCAACGGTTGGTATGTCCATTCTTCACAGACCCAATATTGAATCTTTGCAGAAAGCATTGGAAGAGGCAGGTCAATTTGCCGATGTGATTTTGATAGAATCATATATTGAAGGTAGGGAATTGACTGTAGCCGTACTTGGTGATGAAGCATTGCCCATAATTGAAATAGTACCTGAAGGTGGATTTTATGACTATAAGCATAAATACACCAAAGGCGAAACTCAATATCATTGTCCTGCTGATTTGACTGATGATATCGCTGAATTTGTTCAGAATCTTGCTGTTTCTGCTCACAAAGTGCTTGGTTGCACTGCCTATAGCCGAGTGGATTTCCGTCTCGATGAAGAGAATGTTCCATATTGTTTGGAAGTGAACACGATCCCAGGATTCAGTGCGACAAGTTTAGTGCCAATGGCTGCAAGAGAACATGGAATTGAATTCCCTGAACTTTGCGAACGCATCATTGAATTGTCATAATGGCAAAACTACATACACATACTGAGAATCAATCTAAGCCTGATTCACCGAAGCTTAGCAAGGCGAAAAAGTTCTTCAATAGAGTGACTCTCATGTTTGTGTTATTTGTGGCTGCGGGAGGCACGGCGATATATATCAATAATGTGATGCGTATCAATAAAATGCTGAATGAGATTCGATCATTGGAAAAGCAGCGTGATTCACTAGTTTCAATGAATCAGCATTTGAAGTCTAAGGTTTTAGACATGCAATCAGCATCAAGAATCACAGAATTGGCTAAGAATAAATTGGGAATGATTCCCAACCCCAAAGCACCAACAAGTGTAACACCTTGATTCATCAATTTTACGAATAGATATAACCATGAGTAAACAAACGGTCACATTGATAAAAGGCGATGGCATTGGTCCAGAGATTGCACAATCAGTGCAAACTATTTTTGCTGCGGCAAATGTGCCTATCACTTGGGAAGAAGCAGATGCAGGATTGTATTGCATCGAGAAATATGGAAATGGTATTCCACAGGAAACATTGGATTCAATCATTCGAAATAAAGTTGCATTGAAAGCACCAACCACAACCCCGATCGGTGGTGGACATAAAAGTATTAATGTAACAATTCGTAAGGCATTGGATTTATTTGCCAATGTGCGTCCATCTAAGTCATTGCCTGGTATCAAGACTAGATTCGACAATGTAGATTTGATTATCGTTCGTGAGAATCTCGAAGATACATATGGTGGGATTGAGCATCAACAAACACCTGAAGTAGCGCAATGTCTTCGATTGATTACTCGTTCTGGTTCACGCAATGCTGCTAGATATGCTTTTGAAATGGCAAATCTTAGCGGTCGCAATCGAGTTACTTGCGTTCATAAAGCTAATATCCAAAAGATCACAGATGGACTATTCCTTCGTTCATTCCAAGAAGTTGCTACTGATTATCCGCATATTCAGCATGATGACATATTGATTGACAATTTGTGTATGCAATTAGTAACCAAGCCGGAACAATTTGATGTATTGTTATTGCCAAATCTATTTGGTGATATTGCCAGTGATCTTTGTGCTGGTCTTGTTGGTGGTTTAGGTGTTGCTCCCGGAGGAAATATCGGCAAAGATTCTGCGGTATTTGAAGCGGTGCATGGATCAGCACCTGACATTGCAGGTAAGGGATTAGCGAATCCAACTGCAATTCTTCTTTCCAGCTTACAAATGCTTCGCTATCTTGGTTTGAACGGATATGCCAATCGCATTGAAAATGCATTGCAAGAAACATTGCAAGCAGGTATTAAAACTGGAGACTTGGGAGGAAGTGCAAATACTCATGAATTCACAACTGCTATTTGTGAAAGAATCGCTCCTGAAGATCAATCTGCAAGTCATGAAACACCCACAAAAATCATTATCGATCATGAGCCACTTACAGTTGAACAACAACCATGGAGCATTCATGGAGTGGATGTATTTGTTCGTTCAAAAACAGGATTGCCAGTTCTGCCTGAGACTATTGGTGAATTCAAGCTGGCTATGATTTCAAATCGTGGTACAAAGATATATCCAGGAGTAACACCGGATATTCTCTTGGTTGATCATTTCAGATGCCGTTTCTATGCGGAAAAACCTGTTGAACATGATGATGTAATCGCATTGCTAAATGCTTTTCCAAAAGAATATGTATGGAATCATATTGAGATTCTTCATAAAGAAGGTGATCAACCACTGTTTTCAAAAGCGCAAGGTGAATAAGTTTCTGGAAGACTATGTAATGATTTCCTGAAATTGCATTCTCACTGGAGTTTTCTATCTTTGCCCGTGCTCAACTTTTTTCATTATACAATTGATTGTTCTGGAGAACCTTCTCACATGGATATTTCCAAATACTTTTCAGTTAAAGGACTTACTGTATTTCTATTCGCCTTATTCCTCTTTGGATGCGGTGAAAAATCGAAGGGTCCTGAACCACTCGGTTCATTGAAAACATATACAGATCCAACAACTTCATTCAAAGTGCAATATCCCGGTAATTGGAAGGAATTGCAGAAAGAGTCAGGTCGTAGATTTATGGCTTTCCCAAGCAAAGATGCAAGCGATGCTTTCCGCAAAGTTTATGCAATGCCTGGTGAAATCAATAATTCTGCTGCTCAAATCGCGGTATTTCTCCAGCCGACAAGAGGTAGAATATTGGACTCTATCGTATTGGACAATATGACAGACATGATTAGTGATTCACTGTACACTGAAAAAAGAAGAACTACAATCGCAGGTTTGCCTGCTTATAGATTGCGCTACAGATATAATCTCGCAGATGGTTTATATGAAGGTGAGAAATATATTGTGGTGAAAGATACTGCATATGCAACAGTGCTTGAATTCAGTGCATTCTCTGATTCCTATTCTTTTTATAAGCCGACCTTTGATGATATCGCAAAGAACTTTGTTCCTGCTTCAAATCCAATTGAGAAAAAGCCAGATACTCTAGTTCAAAATGCTGAAGCTGCTCCACCATCAGCTACAAGTCGTGTAATCAATGGAACAGGATTTTCAATTTCTGTTCCTGACAATTTCAATGGTGTGAAAACACAAAATGCAGGCACTATTTATTCTGTCAGCTTCCAAGGCGATCGTCTCGATTGTACTATTCAAGTTGATGTGATTGATGCATCAAAGCAAAAAAATCTTTCAAAGATTGTTGAAGACAATAAGAAAGCATATGGTGCTGCTGCTGCATCCAAAACCACTCTTGGTGGTGTTGAAGCATATTACATGAATTACTCATTCGGTGGAAATGTTCAGAGTCGTGTATACTTTGCAATCAAAGGTGATAAAATGTTCCGCGTAACAATGAACTATTTTATTCCAAAACAAGATGTGTATAAGGCAGTATTTGAAAAGAGCATCAGCACATTCCGTATGTTATGATGTAAAATTTTGTGAGCATAAGGCACTTCGTTTGAAAAGCGAAGTGCCTTTATTTTTTGATATTGTATGCAATTATTGAATGCAATGCACCATGTAATTCTGGATTGGTTTTCTCGGGAAGGGAGAATATTTCCATGGAGGTATGATTCGCCTGATCCGTATCATGTCCTCATCTCAGAATATATGTTGCAACAAACTCAAACATCCAGAATTGCAGAGCGTTTTCCTTTATTTCTTACACAATTTCCAGATATATATTCATTGTCAAATGCAAGCAATCAAGAAATGATTCTTGCTTGGCAGGGATTGGGTTATAATAACCGTGCGCTTAGACTTCGAGACTGTGCTAAAGCAATCGTTGATTTGCATGATGGTATTGTTCCTGCTGATTATAATACACTTTTGAATCTGCCAGGCATCGGACCATATACAGCATCAGCAATTATGTCTTTTGCATATGGATTTGACATTGAAGTGATTGATGTGAATATTCGAAGAATTTATATTCGAATGAATGGTTTTTCGAATCTACTTGAAATGACATCTGCTTCTTTGGAGAGATTTGCAAAAGAGATATTTCCAAGAGGAAAATCATCTGAATGGCATCAGGCTTTGATGGATATTGGTGCTCAGTTTTGCAAAGCAAACAATGCAATATGTGAATTGTGCCCATTGCAAGAACATTGTTCATCAGCATTTAATGTGCAATATGATCAAAAAAAAGTGAAGAAATCAGAACCCTCACATAGAGATATACCCAATCGAATATGGCGAGGAAGGACCATTGAATTCTTAAGAAATACCATTAATTATCAGAGTGACAAAACTGAGTTATTGCATGGAGTCTTGGGAAAATCTATTGATTCAAAAGATTATTCATGGTTTGATAATACCATTGTTCCAGCTCTCTTAAAAGATCGTATGATTACCTATGATACACATACGAATATCATTTCCATATCACAATGATAGAGGTAAAGGATGTTGTTGAATAAAGGTCCATTGGAAAGAACATTCAGAAAAATATCATCTATAGTGATATTGATTTCTTTGATTGTAACAGGCTTGATTATATATGTAGTCTCAGGAATTAATGGGATTGATTTCATTACATTATGTATTGCATGGCTTACACTATCTTTTGGATACTTTGTTATTGTTAGAATTTATATTAGAAGGCAAGTCATTCAACCTATCAATCTCATTATAGATTCAATGAATAGTTTTGTAGGTGGAATTTCTACTACAAGAGTTGATAAACAAATTAGCGATGCTTATGAACTAAGAGAATTAGCAGAAGCATATAATTCACTTGCCGATAAATCTTCCAAGGATATATCTGAACTAAAAAAACTTGAACAAGTTCGCAGTCAATTTTTAGGAAATGTATCACATGAATTGCGAACCCCAATATTTTCCATTCAAGGATATTTAGAAACTCTCCTTGATGGTGCACTTGATGATCCTACAGTCAGTAGAAAATTTGTGGAGAGATCTCATGCGAATGCAATACGATTGAATTTGTTATTGTCTGATCTGATTGATATTTCAAAAATTGAATCAGGTGAGATGCGAATGAGCTATAGATACTTCAATGCGATTGAAATGATTCATGATGTACTGCATTCACTAGAATTTCAGTCACAACAATATAAAGTGCTTTTGGAAACAAAAATGCCAGAAGAGGAAGTGTCTGTATATGGGGACAAAGAACGATTGTCGCAAGCGCTTACAAATCTGGTTGAAAATGCAATGAAATATAATAAGCCTGGTGGGAAGGTTATTGTAGAGTTAAGCATGAATACCTCGCAGGTAACCATATCTGTAAAAGACACAGGAATTGGTATATCGAAGGAGCATAAGGATCGCATTTTCGAGCGTTTTTATCGTGTTGACAAAGATAGGTCAAGAGCAGTTGGTGGAACAGGATTGGGTCTTGCAATTGTTAAGCATATTCTCGAAGCACATCAAACAACCCCAAATGTAGAAAGTATTCCTGGTGAAGGTACCACGATTTCTTTTACACTGAAAATTTAGACAGTATTTTGAGCATTGATAATGCTCAGTTCATCATCAATATTTTGTAATTTTGCGGTCTAATCACCATCTAATATTTGGAATAAATCATGTCAAATACAGAAACTTCTTTATTGAATTTTCACCTTTCTGAAGAGGTGCAGGCAATCAAAGATGTAGCGGCTTCATTTGCCGATAATGAAATAGCTCCACATGTACTTCATTTTGATGAAACACAAGAATTTCCCCATGAGATATTTAAGAAATTGGGTGAATTAGGTTTTCTAGGGATTCTTGTTCCTACCGAATATGGTGGAAGTGGACTTGGCTATCAAGAATATTCAGTGATAGTAGAAGAAATTGCCCGTATTTGCCCTGCAATGGCATTAGGTGTTGCAGCTCATAATGGACTTTGTACAAATCACATTTTGAAATTCGCCAATGAGGAAGTTAAGCAAAAGTATATTCCTAGATTGGCGGCTGGTGAGACTCTCGGAGCATGGGGTTTGACAGAACCGAGTGCAGGAAGTGATGCCGGTGGTACCCGTACAACTGCTGTCAAAGATGGTGATCACTATATCATCAATGGCTCTAAAAATTTCATCACACATGGTAATGTTGGTGATATTGCTGTAATCATGGCTGTTACAGATGCATCAAAAGGGAAGCGTGGAATATCAGCATTTGCAATTGATAAGTCCATGCCAGGTTTTTATGCATCCAAAAAAGAAAATAAATTGGGTATGCGTTGCAGTGATACTGCTTCTCTGACTTTTGATAATGTACGCGTTCCTGCTAGTCATTTGATTGGAAATGAAGGTGAAGGTTTCGTACAGGCATTGCAAATTCTAGATGGTGGTAGAATATCAATTGCCGCTTTATCTGTTGGCCTTGCACAAGGTGCATTGAATGCTTCTCTCAAATATTCTGTTGAGCGTAAGCAATTCAATCAAAGATTGGCAGACATGCAAGCAATTCAATTTAAATTAGCCAAAATGGCTATGGATATTGAAGCTGCAAGATTATTGACCTATAAAACTGCCTGGATGCGTGATAATGGTCAGAATATCACTCTTGCTGCTTCTCAAGCAAAATTACATGCAAGTGAGATTGCAGTTCGTGTTGCTGAAGAATCAGTACAAATACATGGTGGATACGGATATATCAAAGAGTATCCTGTTGAAAAATATTATCGTGATGTAAAGCTACTCACTATTGGTGAAGGAACCAGTGAGGTTCAGAAACTGGTGATAGCAAGACAATTACTTACTGACTAATATAAAAGAGGCATCCAATGGATGCCTCTTTTATTAGATATTGAGTATTCGTATAGATCCGAAGTGATCTACATAGTGATTCATATAATTAGGGCCGATGCTTTAAACAAAACAGTGTAAGATGTGAGATAAAGATATTACTCAATAAAAAATCCTAATTCCCCAAGTCTCTTTTTTACTCTGTTGATATCTGCTTTACTTATAATGATTCTAAATCCTTCTGCTCTTTTTGTAAGAAGTTTTAATTCAGGGTCTACAGCAAAAAGTCTAGTTAATTCTGGGTGATCCTTCAATTTGAACACTATAGAAGTTGGTTCTGGAATTAATGCATTTGATTTATCGATCAAATCATGAAAAAATTGTTCCCAATTATCAGGTAATTCATTTGCAATAAGACTTCTGAATTGAGTGATTTTCTGTTGAATGTCCCTTACTGTATGACATCCTTTTGTGAAAATACTGGCATCAACTTGAAAGAAATTTCCACTAACTCTTGTGGCGAATTGTGAAATAGCTAATTGTCTATGGGCAGCATTTCCTCTAACAGTAATGAGCAATCTCTCTTGATCCAGAAGAAATGGGTCTTCTTGAACTTCCTGTGTTAATATTATTTCATCTTCCTGTTTTCCGAGAAGAATAAGACCTATATCGGTAATCCTTGCATGAACAATGCCATCCCAAGGAGAGAGATATTGCATTCCTTTGATTTGATAATGATGTTGTTTGGGAATGACAGATAAGAAGTCCAGCACTCCCAATGAACCCAAAATCCCAAGAATTCCTTTCATGAGAGTAGGGTAAATGGCTTCTCTGTATGACATTGGATCAATCGATGGTTTGTCATATGTTGACAAATTCAGATAACCAGCATCTTCCTTAGAGGGAAGTTCAGGGTATAAAGGAGGTAGTAAATCATGAATCATAATTGCATCAATTAATGATTCAATATTGATCCATGTACCCTTTGTAAATAATTCTAATAAATGCGGTATTCCTGCGCAAATAGCGGAAAGATTGTTTTTGACTTCATTGTCCTGAACAAAATGCAATACATAATCTTTTATCGGGAGATTCTGTTTAACCAACATTTCAAAATACACTCGAATGATATCCATTCCACTTGATTTTGTAAGATGTGCAGAAGATGGACCATGCAGTATCATCCAAATGAGAGGATTCGTGGATATGGTATCGAATTCTCTACTATCGGGGTATAATTCCGGTAGTGAAAACATGGAAATCAGTGATTTTGTTTTCTTTCTTTGCAAAGAACCTGGAAAGGTACATTCTTCGATATAAAAATCTTCTTGAACTCTTGGAATGAGATCTCTTAGGATTTCAGGTAATCTATGTTGTGATTCATACAGATACCAACCACCTTTCGGGGGATTGGGTAATTCCTCGGATGATTTTGGATATGTTGAAATTGGTGCATCAACTATATCGCGAAATGCATTTCGTAGAAGAGGCGGAAGAAAAAACCAAACATTTTGAAAGCGAGAGACTTTTGAGGTTTGTACTCTTCGTAAAATTGGTGGAGTCAATTCATCTAATGCAAAAAGAGAATACTCCGGCTTTGGAAAAGCTAATGAAGGGAGAACTGAATCTTCGGAATATTGAATTGTATCTATTTCGGTGATTTGATGAGATGAACTTTTTACAGCATGACAAGGTCCACGCCACACTACATATTGTAATGTTTCATATACAGGATCATGTAAATAATCAATGAATGTAGAAGCTAACTCCTCATTTTTTACAATCGTTGCATAGAGATTTGCAATGATAATCTTTTCGGGAATATCGGATGATCGAGCAATATCTTTGAATTCATTCAGAGCCGTATGGGATGAATGAATCAGGACCTGGCCACGAAGATATTCAATGTATGCCAAGGACAATTCGGCATGAGTATAATAATCACAGATTTCCTGGACCAATGATGACAAATCATCTTGAATGATCATCTGTCTCTCCTTCACCGAGTATATATTCTATATCTTCTTCAGTTAATGCTTTTAAGGATGTACCATCCGTTGAAATAATTGCATCAAACAGTTCGCGTTTACGATCCTGCAGTTTGAGTATCTTTTCTTCGATAGAACCACGAGCAATTAATTTATAACTCAATACGGTGTTTTTTTGACCAATTCTGTGGGATCTGTCGATAGCTTGATTTTCAGCGGCTATATTCCACCATGGATCATAGAGAAAGATCATGTCTGCTGCTGTGAGATTCAAACCAAGACCACCTGTTTTTAATGTCATTACAAATGCGCGAATTGATTCATCCTGTTGAAATTTCTCAACAATTTTTTGTCTATTTGTTGAAGAACCAGTCATTACCACATGTCCGATACCTGCTTTGCTTAACTCTTCTTCGATTGTATTAACAGCACCAACATAATTTGAGAAGATGAGAATTTTATGTCCATTTGCAATGGCATCTAATATATGTTCCATCAATACTTCGCGTTTAGGAGAGATGATTGTTCCTTCAGTTTTGACTTCAGGACATGATGCAATTTGTCGTAAATCGCTGAGTGCTTGCAATATGTGGAATTGTGATTTTTGTAATCCTTCTGTTTGAATTTCTTCTCGAATGGTTTGATAATAGAAATTTCTTCTTTGCTCATAATATGTCTGTTGTTCAGGAGACATTTCAACATAGAGCGTTTGTTCTATCCTCTCGGGCAATTCTTTTGCAACTTCTCTTTTGAGTCTTCGCAAAATGAATGGAAATATTTTTCTCCGCAATTCTGACGCAATCTCTTTACTATTATCTCTTTGAATCGGCATGGCATACATGCGTGAGAATTCATCTGGACTACCAAACATTGATGGATTCAAAAAGCGAAACAGAGCATAGAGTTCGCCGATATTATTCTCAATTGGTGTTCCGGAAAGTGCAAATCTACATTCAGAACGGAGTAGTAATGCAGCTCTCGCAGTTCTTGAATTGAGATTCTTGATATTCTGTGATTCATCCAAAACCACCATATGAAAATCCTTTTCGCGTAAATCTTCGATATCATTTCTTAGCACCGAATAGGTGGTAAGGATGACATCTGCATCATCTGCTTTATCCCAATCTCTATTCCCACCATAATATGTATAGAATGAAATTTGTGGGGCGAACTTTTGTAATTCCTGAGCCCAATTGAAGAGCAAACTCTTTGGCATGATGATGAGAGATTGTTTTTTCTCTCCTGGATATAATGATGCGAGCATGGTGATGGTTTGTAGCGTTTTACCCAAACCCATGTCATCCGCCAAGCAACCACCGAGTCGATTGTCATGAAGATATCGCATCCATTTGAAACCCAATTGCTGGTATGGTCTCAATTCAGCATTGATTTTTGGGAGCTCAATACTTCTGTCTTGATATGTGCTAAATCCGCGAAATATAGATCTTGCTTTTGGAAAAGCTTTTTCAGCTGCATTTTCATCGAGTAAATCTTCGATGATGGGAAGGTCGAAAAATGAAATGCGAGTTTTTTTCTTCGATTTCTGAAAAATCCTTTCGAGTTTTCTCATGAACTCGATATTCGGTAAAGCTTGGGTACCATTGGATAATTGTACATATCCATGATTCTTGAACATTGCAAGTGCATCAAACACAGTGAAATGTTCTTCATCAATGACTACACCAACATCACCTTCGAGAAAATCAATGCCATGTGAAAGAGAAACAGATAGCGTTGGAGTAACAGCTTTGATTCGATAAGTCTTGAGATTTTCAGAACCATACACCACAAAATCCCTGACGATATGCTCCAATTCTTTTCTGATAAATTCCCGGGCCAATTCTTCTTGTATGATAAAAAGTGTTCCATCCACTATGAAATCAGATGAAGTGCGCAGCAGTTTTTTATGCAGAGAAAGCTTTTTTGATAGATCCTCCACAAGTGGTGCGATGTCTTTGTCCAGCACACGAGAAATCATTATTCGCTTTTCTGCAGGATTCACAGAAACAAATCGCTGAATGTCGAATTCTTCAATGAGTGTTGGTTCGGTTTCAGGCAATGATTGTGAAAGGCGTAAATAGAGTGTATTATCTGCGTCTATTTTCTCGATGAAAACACATTGCTGTGTTGTAAGTGATTCACCTTCTTCCACAATGTAATCATCATATTTAACATTGATCCCAGGATAAGTACTCAATAGTAATGATAGATATTTCTCAAGTTCATGTGGGAATACAAAAGTTTGAAATAATCTCAGTGATTGCGGTTTGCCGCCTAGTGGTTTGATATCAATGAGCATACCTTGCGCATATACGCAAGACTCACTGATGGCCATGATGGGGCTGATGAGTTCATGACCATATTCCACTGCAAAGGTAGTTTCGAGCTGAGGTTCCACTCCTGAAATAGTTACAATTACCTTAGCGAATATCTCATTGTCCGCAAAAGTGATGGGTCTCATTGCGGCATCCACCACATTAGGGCAATTCCTCATTTGCCAAAGCAACATTTCATTATCTGCCAGATATAATCTGCCGGAAGGTTTTTCCCAATCTATTTGGAATGCAGTGCGTAAACGGATGGCATCTATCAATTGCAGGATATCGCGCACCGGACCAGAATATCCTCTCGGATCGGGTTCAATATCTCGTCTTGAATCATCGATGATGCGGAGATATGCACCATGTTCATCAACATTAATCTGAAAATACAATTGAAGAGGGGTTTCTCGCTTAGTTCCCGCGCTCGAAGATCGCCTTTTCATTGCTTCATACAGAGGAGATGTATTGTCCATATCTTTTGGCATTGTTATTGCAGATGTAAAATTCACGAATAATTATTCATGAATTATTGAGTTGAACTATGAGTTCAGAAGTAATTGTAAAGGCAGTTCCTTGCTTTGGTGATGTCTGTGAAACAGATTATCGCTTTTTTGTTGAACAAGGAATATTGCTCAATGAGATGATACATGCTTGTAAAGACACTCTGCATGAATTATCACGTCAGCATGTTTTTTCTGCGCAAACATTGATTTGTACGCAAACTGATGAAGGTGATTATACTGCGGAAATAGTAGATTCCGCTCACAATCAAAATCCTTTCATGGTCTTGCCATTCTAATCATACCCCGCGCATCGAGGGGTCCCAGATAAATTTATGCATCTGGAGTTGCATGCGAACATTCAATCGATCTTCCAAAATCCATTCAGCCAGCGATTTGAATGGTAATGCATCAAAGACGCAAGACATCAGAATTGCTCCACATGCATTTGTCAAGTCATATTCATTGATGATGTTTTTGGCCCATTCATAATCTTCGCGAGATGCGAGGACAAATTTCACTTCATCTTTATTTGTCAATACTCGAAGATTCGGTAGATGATTCAGGGTACTCATTTTCGAATCAGGACATTTCACATCCATGATACGAATTACTCTTGGATCAATAAATGAGATGTCTATATGTCCGCCTGTTTCAATTGCAACTGTATATCCTGCATCACAAAATACTTTCATCAATCCATGAAGGGCGAATTGTTCGAGTGGCTCACCACCGGTGAATTCTATAAACTTGCAATCATATTGTTTTACAGCTTCTAATAATTCACTGCCCTTCATTGTGATTCCACCTGATCTTTTATCGAGTGCATATGGAGTATCACACCATGAGCAACGCAGGGAACAACCATGCATGCGAATGAATACACATCGCTCGCCAGCTCTGAGTCCTTCACCTTGAATCGAATGAAAGATTTCGCTAATAGAAAATTCAGTCTCTAAAGGACTTGGCATTTCCAAAACTGAATCATCGGGTTGAGTGAATTTAGGCATAACAATTATTCCACATCAGTATCAATTGCATGAATGATTTCTTGCGGAGTTACTGATACAATGCCGGGCTGTTCACATACAATTCCAGCGGCATAATTTGCAAGAACTGCTGCTTCTTGAATTGTTGCGCCACCCGCCATTGCGGAGGCAAGCATTGCAATAGCCGTATCACCTGCACCAGAAACATCGGAAACTTTCCTTGCTCTTGTGGGTACAGATGAAATACTTCCATTATCTTCAAAAAGCATCATTCCTTGTTCTCCAAGTGTGAGAAGAACATTTTTACATTCGAGTCTTTGAAGTAGTTCTTTTCCTGCTTTTTGAATATCATCAGTGCTTTTCAGTGTGAATCCAAGAGCTTCTTGTGCTTCTTTTCTATTAGGTTTAAAGACAGCAACGCCTTTATACTCAAAGAAGTGACTAAATTTTGGATCAACAAAAACAGGGATATTCCGAGCTTGGGCTATAGAACAAAGGGAATGAATGAGTGATTTGGTCATTACTCCCTTATTATAATCCTCTAGTATGATTCCCCCCAATTCTGGAGTATTCATGATGGAACCCAAGAGCATATCTGATTCAGCATCCGAAATAGCATCGCGAACTTCGCGGTCCACGCGCAACATTTGCTGATTATTACCAATGATCCGGGTTTTGACTGTGGTTGGTCGATGTTCCAAAGCAATCATTCCTGCAGCGGAACAACCCATGGATTCAAGTATTTCTATGAGCATGGAGCCGGAATTATCATTGCCAATCACACCGCATAGTAATGGCTTGATTCCAAGCGCCTGAAGATTGCTTGCCACATTGGCTGCGCCGCCCAGATGAAGAGATTCATGTTCGAGATCAATCACCGGTACCGGTGCTTCGGGTGAGATTCTATTGACTGAACCCCAAAAATAGCGGTCGAGCATCACATCGCCGACTACTGCTATGGTTTTGCCGGCGCATTGAGACAGAATGGATTTTGCGGTGGAACTAGAAATCGATTGCATGTCAAAAACCTGTTTTTGAGCTTGAAATTCAATGCTTTGTTCAAAAAAAAGCAAGTGGCGAAGATACGAAAAAAACAGGCCTTTTGCACGATTTCTTTCCATTGATTTTGATGTCAAGAATATGTGCATAGACCGGAAATAAGTGGAATTATCGTATTTTTGCACTTTGCAGCATAAGGCGGACCGATTTGAATATCTATGAAATTCCATGAAGACACCCATTTCTCAACAAGACATTGATGCCATGGCGAGATTGCTGGACATAGTTCCGGCAAAACAGGATAGTGCATGGATATGGCAAATGTCGAATGAGAAATCGGGTCAATCACAAACCGTCATCATACATGAGTCGGTAGATTTTGGTGCCGGAGAATCAGGTTATTTGATTTCCGTGCAAACTGGACATGGATATTTTGAACTTCATGGCTGCACGCACTTTTTGCTATTTGAGCCAGATGAAGTCATCTTTTTACGGATTGAGGATCAAACCGTATCAAGCATGGTGATTGGCAAGCATTGTACCTGTTCGATGTTTGCTCCCATACAAAGAGAATTACTTCGCACGGATCCTGAATTGTTAGATCCTGCGGTTTTGATGTCAGCAATGCAAATGTCAATAGCGGAGAGTATTCTATCATGAGTTCTCGTAATAATAAAATTCAGGTTCAAGTTTTTAATGACTCGAATCAAAAACCGGTTCCAAGAACAAAAATCCAGGAAGTTGTTCGTAGGGTTTTTGCAAGCGAAGGAATCAAAGAAGCAGAAGTGAATGTGATCATCGTGACAGATGAGCGTATTCATGAAATGAATATTGAATTTCTAAAGCATGATTATCCAACAGATGTCATTACTTTTCCAATCAGCGAAGATCCGCTAGAAGGTGAAGTATATATCAGTGCTGATACTGCGAGAAATCAAGCTGTGGAATATGGCGTGACTTTAACTGAGGAAATTCTTCGCCTTGCTGCGCATGGCGCATTGCACCTTGCAGGTTATGATGATTCCACCCCAGAAGGCAAGAAGCAAATGAGCATTTTGGAGACCAAATACATGCATGCGGGAAATTCCTAAATATGAGCATGTATGATCGTATTTTACAGATAATCTCTGAAGTGATCGGCCATATGCAGGACGGCGATACTTTAACCGGCATGCAATTGAAAGAATTTGAGAATAGAGGTTTTACTGTAGCTGAAATTTCAACAGCTTTAAGTTGGATTGCAGAACGCATAGAACTTTCTGTCACCGAGAAAACCGAGCATGCATTGCGTTCTGAGTTTTCTCATCGAATATTAAATGAGACAGAGAGAGCTTTATTTTCATCTGATGCTTGGGGAAGATTACTTCATTTTCGAGAAATAGGATTATTGCGTGCTGAGCATGTTGAATTGCTAATAGAAAGAGCCATTATGATGAATATAGGCTCGATAGACAATTCGACGCTTACGATGCTAGTGGTTTCTCTTTTATTCCAAGATGATGATTCAAAACATTCATTGCATCGCATGCTTTTGAAGGGTGATGAACAGATTCAATAAAGCATGACCCCGTAGTTCAGCCGGATAGAACGCAAGTTTCCTAAACTTGATGTCGGAGGTTCGAGTCCTCTCGGGGTCGCAAGAACTTTAGGAATTGCTTTCAGCGGATAATATCTTCCAAATTTCTCTTTTGAGTGTCTCAATATTCTCACCAGAAACTGCGGAAATCAATAATACTTGATGTTCCTTTCCAAAATTCAATTCTTCCAATATTGGCCTGTCCGCTTCGGTTACCGTATCCATCTTGCTAATGCAAATGATGCGTGGTTTATCAAGCATTGATGATTCATATTTGCGCAATTCATCACAGAGCACGCCATATTCTTGAACTGGATCGCCACTCATGGCATCGAGTAGAAACACAAGAACTTTGGTTCTTTCAACATGGCGCAAGAATTGTATGCCCAAGCCTTTACCTTCATGTGCTCCTTCTATCAAACCAGGAATATCGGCCATTGTGAATGAGCGTTCATTCCCAACATATACCATCCCGAGATTTGGAACAAGCGTTGTAAAAGGATAATCTGCAATTTTTGGTTTTGCGGCTGACATCACGGAAATAAGTGTGGATTTTCCCGCATTTGGGAATCCAACAAGACCTATATCAGCAAGGATTTTCAATTCAAGTTCAAGAGTGAATTCCTCACCCGGCTCACCTGGCTCGAAATGTCTTGGCGCCTGATTCACGGAAGTGGTGAATTCTGAGTTTCCACGACCACCACGACCACCTTTGGCTATAGTTACTCTTTGTTTGTCAAGAGTTAAATCAGCCAAAATTTCATGTGTTTCGGCATTACGAATAACGGTTCCTGCAGGCACTCTGATGATTTTGTCCTTTCCACTTTTACCTGTACAGCGAGAACTTCCGCCTTGTTTGCCATCTTCAGCTTGATAAGAGCGTTCATATCGGAAGTCTAGCAGAGTGGTTAATTGTCTGTCAGCTTCAAAAATCACATCTCCGCCTTTTCCTCCATTTCCGCCATCTGGTCCACCGAGTGGTACGAATTTTTCCTTTCGGAAACTCAAATGACCTTTCCCGCCCTTGCCGGATTGTACTTCTATAATTGCATTATCGATAAAATTCATGCTGGCTTCCATACTTATGAATACACAAAAATACGCTATTCCTGCCCGATGCACTCCTTAACTGCATTGAAAATCGTAAATTGCGCTTCGGTAGGGAGGGATTTCCAACCATTTTTTTGATTTGAGAGTATATGCCAACAATTACTTCATTGGATCCGCGCATCACACGCGCGAGTATCCCGGCAGAGCAAGAACAGCAATTTGTACCCAAAGAAACATTGGATCAGTTCCAAACATTTGAGGTATTTGTTCAAAGCAAAACAGGCGGTCATCATGCGCATGTTGGATCTGTACATGCACCAACACCAGAGATGGCAATGTCATATGCCAAAGAACAATATGGTCGAAGAGGTCAAACTTTGAATATCTGGATTGTAGAAACATTAAATATTCATGTGCTTGACCAATCAGATTCTGATTTCTTCGATACCGTTCCTGAAAAAGGATATAGAGAAGTAGCCGCTTATGCGAAGATTCGCGACAAAGTGGAAGCATTCAAAAAGAGTCAGGGTTAACAATGTCTGCAAATGCTCGCAATGAACAATATGTAGTAACCGCCAGAAAATGGCGTCCGATGACTTTTGCCGAAGTTGTTGGTCAGGATCATATTGCCACAACATTGCGCAATGCGATGCTTACAGGTAGAGTACATCATGCGTATTTATTCACGGGTCCGCGCGGTGTGGGTAAAACAACTTCAGCGAGAATCGTTGCAAAAGCATTGAATTGCTTGAATCCCGGACCAGATGCCGAACCATGCAATAGTTGCGCATCCTGCAATGATATCATGGATGGTAGATCTATTGATGTGATAGAGATCGATGGTGCTTCTAATAATAGCGTGGAAGATGTCCGTAAACTTAGGGAGAATTCTCGCTATCCGCCAGTTCATGGAAAATATAAACTGTATATCATCGATGAAGTGCATATGTTATCGACATCTGCATTCAATGCACTACTCAAGACACTTGAAGAACCGCCACCGCATTTAATGTTCATCTTTGCAACTACAGAAGTTCATAAAGTACCTGCCACTATTCTTTCAAGATGTCAACGATTTGATTTTCGTAGAATGGAAATCGAAACCATCGTTGGACAATTGAGAAAGATTGCCATTGGTGAAGGAATATCCATAGATGATGAGTCGCTCATTGCCATTGCTCGCAAAGCAGATGGCTCAATGCGTGATTCTCAAAGTATTTTTGATCAGGTTCGTGCATTTTGTGGAAATACCATTATTGCATCAGATGTTCATGATGCATTGCATTTGATTGATACGGAATTTTTCTTCCGTATCAGTTTGGCAATTCGTGAGAAAAATGTCGCTGAGATGTTTGCAATCGCACATGATGTGATTGTAAAAGGATATGATATTCAAGAATGTTTGAATGGTCTTTTGGAACATTTTCGAAATATACTTTCGGTTCAAGCGACTGGTTCCACATCACTTATTGAAACAAGCGCGAATTACTTGATCAAGTATGAGAAAGAAGCAGTATACTTCTCTCAATCAGAGATTTTGCGTCTAATGCATATAGTCACCACAACTGAACATGGACTTCGATTTGCGGCTCAACCTGGCGTTCGACTGGAGCTTGCGCTCACCCAAATGGCATCTTTGGATTCAATAGTTGAGATTTCAGAATTAGTACATTCACTTCGTGGCGAATCAGGTTTTGAACCTAAACCAATTATTACCCCTGAAAAAAAAACTCCTGAGCTGAATAAGGCGCCAATTATACAAGAAAAACCAAGAGAAATTGTCAAAGAAGAAAAGCCACAGATTGTAGAAGACTCAATCAAGACACAAGAAACTTTGACTTCGGATATCCTCAATCGTTGGGAAGAATATATCGAATCAACTTCTGCTATCGTTCGATTTGCATTGCATACTGCAGAACCACGCATAGAAGACAATGTTCTCTATATTCATGCAGGTCAAAATTTCACTTTCGAACAATTACAATCAAATATAGACACTCTAAAAAAATCTCTGAATTCATTCTATGGAATGGAAATATCTGTCCAATTGAAATCCGGTAAAGAGGGATCCGGAGATCAACAAAAGAAATCATATTTCGATGGAATTGAAGCGATTCAAGGGAATAGCAAATCAGGAGGACTTGAATTCATCTCTTCTGCTCCATCGCATATGGAACAAATGGAAATGAATAAACCCAAAGTACAACAGAGAGAGTTGAGCGAAGTAGAGCAAGCTTTGATCTCAACATTCGGGGCAAGAGAATTACCGAAAAGGTGAGGATGAAAGAATGAATGAAGTGTGCTCCCTTGATGAATAATCCACTTTCTGAATGATACTTTAGAAGCTATCAGTCACAGAGTAATATGTATCAGCATGTATTCTTTCAAATTTTACAGTTAGATTTCAACAAAGTTAGATATGCTGATCACGCAAACTTCCAACAAATTTTACATATCTATCGATATCGGATTTTGTCGTTGCGATTCCCACTGATATTCTTACTGCTCCCCGCATTTTTTTTAAAAAATTGAACATGTCAGAATAATTACCCCTTGTTCTACCACTAAAAAATTGTGTCAATTCTTCTGTAGTCACACAATTAAAAATTTCATCAATCCCTGGATTGCAAAAACAACCTGAACGAAGCGAAATCATATGTTGATTTGCTTTGTGCTCAATAATATCAAAAGGAACAGCGGATCCATCTGGATTTAGAAATGTCATGATGACAGTTCCGCCGGTTTTTGTTCTGTCTTCAGGCCCATATACATGCACTTGTTTCATGCCTGTTGTATGATGCATGTTTCGCAATTCAGAACAGAGATATTGCATGAGAGATTGAATTCTCTCACCGATTCTCTCTCTTCCTATGGATTCAATATAACGCAATCCAATTGTGACAGCAGGGATGTCGAGATAATTCACTGTCCCATTTTCAAAGCGTTCATGATTATCATGTAAATAATGTTGTGGGGCGAGCACTGCAACCATTGTTACATTCCCACCTGCAAACCAGGGTTTCTTGAGGAGATTGAAGGATGATTTTTTTACTAAAAGACAGCCAATACCAGTTGGATAACCGAAAATCTTATAGAATGATAAAGACACAAAATCCGGTTGTACTTTTTTCAAATCCAATCTATTTGTTGGGGCAAAAGCTGCGGCATCGAGTAATACATTCCAACCGCGGTCTTGTGCTTTTTGTATCCATGACAAATCGTGTTTTACGCCTGATACATTAGACTGACCAGGAAATGCAAATAGCTTGTGTTTTTTATCAGCATGTCCATCAAGTTCTTTGAGAAGGGCTTCTTCATCAATCATCAGATCTTCATAATATGTCTGCACATATGTAAATCCACCGTTCTTTGATCGACAATATTCACGAATGCCATTCACGGAATTATGATTATCAGCAAGTAATACAAATTGTGAGTCCTCGCCAAATGGATAACACTCGCCCACGATATGTAATGCTTCTGTTGCATTTTGTGTGAAGATGCAGAAATAATCTTCGGCATTGAAAAAGTTCAATACTTCTTGTCTGGCCTCTTCTGTAAGTTTTGTTGCAAACTGCGATGATGGATTCGTTGAATGGGGATTGCCAAAAACATTTTGTCTTAATAATGCCTGATGCTTCAACAATTGAGATTCTGCATAAAGATTACCACCAGTATAATCCAAGTATACATGGCCGGCAGAATCAAGTCTGGAGTATTCCTTTGATCTTAATTCATTGAAAAATGAATCATGCATCAATGGAGATTGAATTGGTGTATGTTTAAGCGATGAAAACAGTTTATGTATCATTGGATTTCAGACATAATGAGTGAGGCGAAAATAGTATATTTTATACACTTACTATAGTCCAAAAAACAATGAATACATATCGAAAGTGAGTGTTATGGCAAGAACGAGTATCTATTTGAACTTTCCGGGAAATACCGAAGCAGCTTTTCTTTTTTACAAATCAGTATTTGGCGGTGAATTCGGAAATGATGGCATAGCTCGTTTTGGCGATATGCCTGCAATGGAAGGTGTTCCATCAATGAGTGATGCTGTTAGATCAATGATTTTGCATGTGGAATTAGAAATTACAGGTGGTTTGATTCTCATGGGTACAGATGCTCCAACAGAAATGGGTTTTTCAGTCATTCAAGGGAATAATGTGAATATTAATCTTGAGCCTGATACCAGAGAAGAAGCTGATAGATTATTTCATGCTTTAAGTGATGGTGGAATCATTTTGCAACCCTTACAAGAAATGTTTTGGGGTGCTTATTATGGCCATCTTCAAGATAAATATGGAATTCATTGGATGGTTAATTGTGTTCATTGAGAAGTTTTTTGATGATGCTGACTGCTTTTGGTCCAATCCCATGCATTGTATGCAATGTGTTACTATCTAACTTTTTGAGTGCTTTCATTGTCTTGATATTATGATCAATCAATGCTCTCAGAGCTGGCTTGGCAAGTCCTGAATCGCGTAGAACTGTATCCATCTTCTGAATGACTTTTTCATATTCTCTTGCCACTACCGGATTCGCTTTCAATTTGCACTTCTGTTGAATAGACTGTTCTACTTCCTCTTTACGCATTCTTGCAATTCTTTTGATTAATCCTCTCGGTAACTTGGATTCATATGGAAATTGTATCGCACCCTTCGAGTATTCCCAATCGCCAAGCTCTTCTTCAAACTTGCTTATTCCGGAAGATGTAGGATAGAATCCGACATGTTCCTTATTTCCAGCAAAGTATACCAAGACTGTTGACATACGATAAGCGGGCATTCCATAGGAAATACACTCTTCAGCCTCTGGGAGAGCTTTCTGAAGAATTGCACGCATTTCCTGTAGCTTCTTGAGTTTAAGTCCATGAAACTGCTGAAGATAGATGTCGATTGGGCTGCTCATACCACTAATTCCAAGTTGAAAAATATAGAGTAAACCTATAAAAATAATAAATGTGTTGGAACATATATGTTGAAACACATATATTTGTGACATGAAAGATTCGCCGATACATATTCGCTTAAAGCAGAATCAATTTGAATCAGATGTTCAGCAAGCAATGCTCAGTTTGATTGTTGCAGCAGATATAATCAAAAGAAAACAATTGACAGTGTGTTCATCAAAGCGCTTGACACATTCACAGTACAATATTCTCCGCATATTAAAGGGGTGTCATCCACAAGGATATTGTAGAAAGAATATTATAGAACGGATGTTAGAAAAAGCGCCTGATGTTACCAGACTCATAGATGGATTGGTTGCTGAAAATTATGCAGAAAGAATTCCAAGTGAAATAGATAAGCGGATGTCATTGACTAGGATTACTGAAAAAGGAATCAATCTCCTACATGAACTGCGGGAACCCATGCAAGAATTTTCAAAAGAGATGGATCAAATGTTCTCGATACAGGATTTGGAATCTATCACAGAACTCTGTGGGAGAATCATTTCTCATGAGATGAAGTCAGAAGGAGTGCAATCATGAATATAGTGATTCATAGATCAGAAACGCGAGGACATGCCAATCATGGATGGCTTGATACATTTCATACATTCAGTTTTGGGATGTATCATGAACCCAGCAGAATGCATTTTGGAATGCTCAGAGTATTGAATGATGATTTTGTGATCTGTGGCGCTGGTTTTGGAAAGCATGGTCATGATAATATGGAAATCATCTCTATTCCATTGCAAGGAAGTCTTGCGCATTCAGATTCAACTGGCAATGAAGGAGTAATTTCCACTGGTGATATTCAAATTATGAGTGCCGGTAGCGGCATCCAACATGCCGAGTATAATGCCAGTGAAAATGAGCTTGTGAATTTTCTGCAATTGTGGATTTTTCCAAAGGAAAGAAATATACAACCACGATATGGTCAACTGTCTTTCTCAAAAGATCAATTACACAATAATCTAGCACATATAGTTTCTTCAGAAGAAACAGAAGGATCATTGTGGATTAATCAAGATGCGGAATTATATCTTGGAGAATTCGATGCAGGAATTGATCTATCTCATCGCATTAAGTCAAAACATCATGGAGTCTATGTTTTTATCATAGATGGCGAAGTGATGATTGGAGAAACTAAGCTTCATAGAAGAGATGGAATGGGAATCTATGATGCAGAATCAGTGTTGATTCGAATGCAAGAAAAGACAAAAATTCTCTTGATAGAAGTACCAATGAAAGCATAATACATTTTTCTCTTTTTTTTACCTCATATTTTGGAGTGAACATGAAAAACTTGATCGCAATGATCGCAATCGTTGTATTTGGCGCAATGTCATCAAATGCACAAAACACAAAGTGGAATTTCGACAGATCCCACTCAGCAATTAAATTCTCAGTGAGCCACATGGTGGTTTCAGAAGCTGATGGAAAATTTGGTGATTTTTCAGTGAATGTTGCTTCTGACAAAGAGGACTTTTCAGATGCAAATATTGATGTAACAATCAAAGCAACTTCAATCAATACTGATGATGCAAAGCGTGATGAACATTTGCGTAGTGGTGATTTCTTTGATGTTGCAAATCATCCGAATATCACATTCAAAAGCAAATCAATGAAGAAGACAGGCAAAGGTACGTATAAGTTGTCTGGTGACTTCACAATGCGCGGTGTAACAAAGCCTATTACACTTGATGTAAAATTTGGTGGTACACAAAAAAGTCCATGGGGCCAAACAGTAGCAGGTTTCAAAATCACAGGCAAAATCAATCGTAAGGATTTTGGCGTATCTTGGAGCAAAATGCTAGATCAAGGTGGCGCTGTTGTAGGTGATGTTGTTGATCTCGTAGCAAATATCGAAATCACAAAATAATTTTATTTCCAGATGGCTTAAGTGGCGTCATGTATTTTCAAGGAAAGTACATTGACGCCATTCTTTTTTGAGAATCAAAGTTGTGATTTTGTAATTTCGAATCTCACTTCAATGGATTACTATGTCAAAGCAAGAATTGTTGGTATACTCTCCATATACTCGAGAACAAATAGATAGCATTCCGATGCATGACGCTCAAGATGCTGAGAGTATGATTGCCACAGCATATAGTGTATTTAAAGATTCAAAGCATCATATTCCATTTCATGAACGAATTGCAATTCTAGAGAGATTGATTCCCATGATGGAGGAATCCGTGGAATTGTTGACTATCACTGCTACAAAAGAAGGCGGAAAGCCATATGCAGATTCTACAGTTGAAGTGTTGCGTGCGATTCAAGGAGTGAAATCAGCAATTGATACAATGCGCACAATGCATGGACATGAAGTACCAATGGGTTTAACAGCATCATCGCAAAATAGACTTGCACTAACAATTCATGAGCCAATTGGAGTGATCTTTGCAATCAGTGCATTTAATCACCCATTGAATTTAATCGTGCATCATGTGATTCCTGCAATTGCTGCTGGCGCACCTATTATCATCAAACCGGCAAGTTCTACACCGAGAACATGTCTCACATTTATAGACATGATATATAAAGCAGGACTTCCAAAAGAATGGTGTCAAACATTGATTTGCCATTCTTCCATTGCACAACAAATGGTGTCGGATTCACGCATTGCATTTCTTTCTTTCATTGGTTCAGGTGAAATCGGTTGGAAATTACGCTCTCTACTTGCTCCAGGAATGCGATGTGCATTAGAACATGGCGGAATGGCGCCATCGATTATTGCTGAAGATGCTGTTGTGAATCAATATCTTGAGAAGATTGTAAAGGGTTCAATGTATCATTCCGGACAAGTTTGTGTGAGTACACAGCATGTCTATATACATAAATCTCAAAGTGAAGAATTACTATTGGCATTGAAGAATAGAGTGGAACTATTTAGGATTGACAATCCACTTTTGCAGGAAACTGAAGGTGGACCGCTTATTCATCCAAAGGAAGTACTGAGAGTTCATGCCTGGATTGAAGAAGCGATTGCTCAGGGAGCACAAAAAATATGCGGCGGTGAGATAATCTCGGAAACACTCTATGCTCCAACAGTGTTATACAATCCATCTGCGCATTCACAAGTGACAAATCAAGAAGTATTTGGTCCTGTATTATGCGTACATTCATATGATTCGCTAGATGATGCATTGAATAGAATCAATGCTTCTCCATTTGGATTTCAAGCATCGATTTTTACGCAGAATACTGATATTGCATTTAAAGTGATGAAGTCACTCAATGCCAGTGCAGTCATGCTTAATGATCATACTGCATTTCGGGTTGATTGGATGCCATTTGGAGGTCGAGATGCTTCGGGTTTGGGATGGGGTGGAATACCTCATTCAATCAAAGAATATGCAAGAGAAAAAATGCTCATATTCAATTCACCAAGTTTATATCGTTGAGGTATTCATGAAATGTTATATGGTCAATATCACATTACCTGAAGAATATACACCAGAATTTCTTTCGCTCATTCCATCACAGAGAGCATATATCAATAAATTGATGGGAAGAGGAGTAGTTTCGACATATACATTGTCGCTCGATCGAACTACATTATGGGTGACAATGTTCGGTGATAGCATCGTGGATATAGAAGCATATCTAGAAAAATTCCCCATGAATGGATTTATGGAATTTGAAGTAGAAGAGGCGATGTTTCATCACAATGCCGCGCATTATGTTTTTCCTATGTCGCTCAATTGATGTCATATCCATTCTCACTTGAAGCAATTCTCGCAATTGCAGAGAATAATGCCATCGGACTTGATGGTAAACTTCCATGGCATATTCGTGATGAATTGAAATTATTCAAAGAAATCACAACTGATCATACAATGATTATGGGGAGAAAAACATTTGAATCATTACCAGGGATTTTACCAAATCGAGAGCATATCGTCTTATCACAATCTTTGAATTCGCTACATGGTATTCATATTGCATCCTCGATAGACCATGCATTATCAATTGCAGAATCTCTTTCTTCCCGAAAAGTATTTGTCATTGGCGGAAAGCGAATCTTTGATGAATTAATCCCACAATGTTCGGTGATTCATTTGAGTAGAATCATGAGGGAATTCACAGCAGATACATTTTATGATTTTGATATCAAAGACTATTCAATCGAATATTCGCATAGTTTGCGTGATGCCGAAACTGGAATCGACATACTCTATCAAAAGTTGATTATTTGAATAGCATTGCCTTTGTTGGGGAAATTCTTGATGCTACAAAAGCGGGAATGATTGTGGATAGCAATGAAAGTAAAAGAGCAGAACCACCAACCAAATAATAATGCCATGCTTTCATAGAAACAGGGAGAACATCAATGAAATACAAATCTGCATTCAAAGTGATGATGCTATAATTCTGCTGAATGATGCAAAGAATATAACTAGCCAAACAACCGATTGTGATACCTATGATACCAAGTGAAATACCTTGAATCGAGAATATCGTCATGATGGAAAATTGCTTCATGCCAAGTGATTTCAATATTCCGATACTGCGTGTTTTTTCAATCACGATGATGAGTAAACTTGTAAGTATATTCATGATGGCAACAATCCCAATCAAACTCAGTACTATTGGTATGGGTTCTTTTTGTAATTCAATCCAATGAAACATTCCAGCATGTAAATCATAAACAGTTTGAACGAAGAGAGGATATGGAACCTGCTCTTGAAATGCTGTACCTATGGCATTGATATCATAACCCGGTTTTATCATTAACTCATAATGGGAAGTAGCATCTTTCGAAGTTCCAAGCAATTGAGATAATGTAGTACGAGGCAGAAATACATAAAGCTCATCATATTGAGACATTCCGGTCTTAAATAAGCCACGAATCTTGGCTTTCATTGTAACCGGTAGGGGAATTGAAGATCCTGATGGATCGGGTATCATAGAAGTGATGATTGCAGTGTCAGCAAATTGAAATCCCATGGATCTTGCGAGTCTTTCACTGATGATGATTTCTTTTGATGAATCTGTTGAGAATCTAAAACTACCCTTCCGTAATTCTTTTGGTCTTGCTATAAATTCTGTTTCATCATCGATTCCCTTCAGCAAAACACCATCAATATCGCCTCCTCTTTTTCGCAATAATCCTTCTTTTTGTAATGCAATTTCAAATGAAGAAATTGCTGGATGTTTGATTAGATGTTCAGGCATTGGTGGGGGAA
>JACCDW011557586.1_pt1 | contig 49762 bp, 34 predicted proteins | sample 7449781 | NCBI WGS metagenome assembly JACCDW01 (sample SAMN15323449, study PRJNA562643) | freshwater metagenome | isolation source: river surface water | place: USA:Blue River Watershed | collected 2017-08-18
AATTCTTCTTAAGTTCTTTCTTTATTGACTCTATGAGAATTTTTTCAGTGATTACTTCGCTGTTATTGCCAAGCTCTTTGAGTATAGAAGATTTCACAATGTTAATAATTTGCCCACCTACAAGTTGGTATTCCTTAGCTATTGATTTTAAATCAATACATTCTTCCAAAATGAATTTTTCGCCAAAGGCAGATTTCCATAACAAAAACCTTTGCTCCTGTTCCGGAATTTCAAAGTATATCATGCTCTGAAACCTACGCAAAAATGCATCATCAATATTGCCCTTTAAATTGGTAGCCAAAATAACAACCCCAGGGTATTCTTCAATTTTTTGCAATAAATATCCAACTTGTTGATTGGCATATTTATCATTCGAAGATGAATTATTTGTTCTTTTAGAAAACAAACTTTCAGCTTCATCAAAAAATAAAATCCAATTTTTATTTGCTGCTTGATTGAACAAATTACTTAAGTTTTTTTCTGTTTCACCAATGTATTTTGAAACCAATTGAGACAAATCAATTCGGTAAACATCTAATCCATGCTTTTTACCTAACAAAGAGGCTGCCAACGTTTTACCCGTACCCGATGGTCCGTAAAAAACGGTCTTATACCCGCGCTTGATTTTTTTACCCAACCCATAATCTTCCAAAATTTTCTTTTCAAATCGAATCCACAATTCAATTTCACTTAACCCCTCTTTGACCTGATCCGATAAAACTATATCCTCCCAATCTAAATTTGTTGTCATTAGAGTTGCAGGAAAGGAAATAGAAAAATTCGGTTTATTTGAAATTCCAGTTGTCAATTTACTCACATAGTCTTTGGTCATATGAATTGAAAACTGACTCAACGGCCTGTTTGGAACGATATTGTCGAAAATCAAAATCTGCTGTTCAAAAAACCAATGGTTGTTTTCTAAAATATCTAAGATTATGAGTCTTTCAGCAATGGAATCATTGGTTAACAAGAAAATAACCGTTTCACCTGTTGGAATAAAAGTATTTTGATTATTCGAAATAATTCCTCCCAATCGCGTATCAAATAACTTCTCATTAAGCGCCAATTCTAACAATGGGTCAAAAATTTTCGGTTTAAGATATGACGCTAAAGCTATGAGTAAAATACCTCTTTCAATTCCATTGATGTTGTTGTCTAAAATGAAATCTGAATAATATGTGCCACTTTCAAGAGATGGAGGTTGTATTTCACCTTGTTTTTCAATTCTATCGATGAGTTCAGGATCAGCAGATCCCAATTGATATTTAATTAAATTTTCTAACCAAGAAAATTCTTTTTCAATACACTCCGAATTCAAATGTATCATGTTGTTCTTTTCCATTTAATCATGTAATAATGAGCATATTTAAGCATTAGACCTTTGTTCAATTGTGTCAAAATTTACCTTTGCATGCGTTAATTGCTCCTCTAATTGAACCAATTTATTTGAATATTCTTTAATAAAATCTGTAATTTCAGACTTGTCTTCAGGAGTTAAAGCAACTTTAATTTTATCATTTAGTTCGGTAGTTCTGGATTGAATCACACCAATATTATCTTTTATGACTTTGTATTCTGCCAATCGTTTTTCTCTATTTGATTGCCAAATGAGTATTTGACTCTTTTTACGAGCTTCCATATCATCCAAAACAGAAATCATTGCATTTGTTCTACGAGGAACTTTATCCATCACTAATCTAGCCAAATTGAAATTTTCTTCTAACTTAAACGGTTCTATGACAGCATTTTCATTTAAAAATCCTTCAATATTTGCTAATTCAGGGGCTATTTCGGCATTCTTTGGCAAATAATTCGACAATGCATTTAACTTTTTGAGGTAATCACTCTGTTGGCTTTCAAAAGGACTATTCACAGCTTTCGCAAAGAACCCGGTGGACGAACCGTCTTTCTTTGGAACTGCAGACTCTTTCCCTAATCCCAATACACCCGTTTTTTTACCTTCGCCTAAATCCCACTCACCTATAGATATCTCATAGATTTTCTTTTCAAATACCATGAGGGCTTTGGCTCTAATACCAGCCTTTACCATTGCCTTGGCCGATGCCGATAAGGTATAATTCCCACTTACTGTCGAGAAATCAAATCCTTTACCACCTTCCTTTTTCTTTGCACTTGTATTTAATTCAAGTTCTGCCTTTGCAGTTGCTTCAGCACCAGCTGAAGCGTAGGCGTCTAATTGAGCAATATTTGGAATTCCTGCTCCGGCAAAAATAGAAATTCCGAAACCAAGCTTTCCATCTAAACTTGGTTTTCCTGTAAAATCGAATCCGGTCGCAGCGCTATAGTCCATTTTACCAGAAACAGCAATTTTTATCCCTCCAGAAAATTCAAGACCAAATCCAGCATGCACACCAGGTACAATTGGAAAGCCAAAATCGAACTTAAAAGGCCATATACCTTCTGGTAAAAAACTTGAAGGCATATCTTCTGGAGAATCAGCTTTAAATGCCAAAGATGCAGACTCGAACTCAATGGGTTTACCTTCCATATAATCCCAAACTAAAGTGCCTTTACCATCCGCCTTTAAATTGCCATTAAAAACCGAAGTTCCAATTTCACCATCTTCAAACCGCAATTGATAGTTGTCTTTTTTACCTTTCCATTTGATATCTGGAACCTTGAATTTGAAAATTTCAAATTCCGAAAATTCACCTAAGCTGCCCAAAGAAATTTCTTCCCAATCAAATCCTTCTTCTTTAGAAAAAGAAATCTCCTTGCCAGATGCCGCAATATTGGGTAAGGCTTCTAAACCTGTAATTAATTTAAGTTCACTTGCTTGTATGGTTAATTTTCCTTCGGCATAATCTATTCCAGAAGCGTCTAAATGCACAAGTCCCTTCAAAATATCAACAGTAAAACTTCCGTTTGATACAATGGCATTCCAACCACTTTCATTTTGGCTAACCTCAACTTCTCCAGATGCAGCTACACTACTAACGCTATGAATGCCAAAATCTAAGGATAAACCGCCACTAAATTTCTTATAATAATTATCTTTTTTACCTTTGATTTCAGCCGAAGCATTTTTCACCAAAACTGCATTCCCAATATCAATTTCACCTGAATGAGTCACTGATGCAGTGCCCCAATTAATGCCTTCTTTCGATACTGAAATGTCAGTAATGCCGCCTTCAAGCTTATCTTTTTTGTAAATCATTTCCGCCGTAGCCGAAGCAGCACTTAAAATTCCTTCTTTGTAATTGACATCTTTAATTGTAAAATTCACAATTGAATCAATATCGCCGGAAATAGAACAATCAGAAATTTCTACTCCCCATTTTTCAGAAACAGTATTGTACTTCCCTTCAACTTTGGCTTCTGCTTTAATATTGACCCGTTCCCCCACGGAAATCTCTAAACCACCATTGGCAACGACCTCATATCCACCATCTAATTTCAACACTTCTAGACTAGGATTTGAAACTGCAATGCCTTCAGTGAAATTAATTGATTTGTTATATTCAATTTTAGCAGACGTAAATGAAACTTCCGTTTTTGACAGTTGAAGTCCATTCACTTCACCCATAATTTGATGATCTCCATTGAAAGTTACAAAAATTTGGGCTTTATCAACCAAAATTTGCTCTTCTAAAGCTTTTGACAAATCAATATCAGCAGCCGACACCAAAATATTCTTGTTAATGTTATAATCAAATGTAACCGAACCTAAATTGGTTTTTATTTTGTTCAAAACCCCTAGCTTCTCTATATCGCTACTCGAGGTACTGGTTTCAATTTTACTTGAATATGATTCTACCTTAGTTTTGAGATCCTTGGCTGATTTGACCACATCAAACAACAATTCCAAGGTTTTTATTTTGCCTTGAGCCAATTGTAAATGATTCGCAAAATCGGATTCTATTTCTGAAAATTCACTTTCATTTCCAGTAATTGCCGTAATAACCTTTTCTCCAAAAGTAGTTTTGTCGGACATCGACACAATTTCTAATCCCTTAGATTTTGAATCCTTCTTATCTGACGAATTTTCAGCTTTTAACCCATCAACAATTTTCTGAATAGAATCGTGTTTTTTCTGATCATTCTCATTCTTTATTTCAGGATGTTTTGTTAACCAATTTTGACCCAATGTTAAAACTTCGCTTTTGATTTTTTCTCTGTCGGCAGGAGTTTTTACAGTATTTAAAAGGTCAATTTTTTTCTGTAATTGAATAAATGTTGAATCTTTACCAAAAAACGACATAAAGCTGGCGCCAAAAGACCTTTTTCCCTCAAGTAATGCAATATTTTGATTGACTTCTAAAGAATTGCCTTTTTTTACAATAGAGTTTTCAGATTCACTTTCGGGTTCTGAAATACTCGTTTCTTTTATTTTTGAGGGACTAGGAGCGTTCAATACATCAGACGAAATCCGATTTGAATCCTGATTCGTTCGATCATTGTGTATTTGTTCCGCACCTTCGTGTCCCATGGTTATCTATTTGAATAAAACTGACCCATTTTAGATAACTCTTTCCGAACAGCGAGTTCCACATCATCAGTCACAATAACATTTGATTCATTTACAATTGCCTGAATCAAACAAGCTCGAATTACATTACATATAACTCCACCTGTAATTTCAAATTGAGATGCCAATTTTTTATAGTCGATGTCTAAAGTCAACGAACTATTTTCACTGACAAATGAATTGCGCCACAGCAGTTCTCTGAGATCTTGTTCGGGTTGAGGGAAATGAATATAATTTTGGAAACGTCTTAAAAATGCATCATCCATTTGAGACTTTAAATTCGTAGCAATAATTACGATACCCGGATAATCTTCAATTCTTTGTAAAAGATATCCAACTTCCTGATTGGCATACTTATCATTCACTGAACTTCCTGAAGTTCTTCTCCCAAACAAAGATTCTGCTTCATCAAAAAACAAAATCCAATTTTTATTTTCCGCTTGTTTAAATAGATTTTCTAAGTTTTTAACTGTTTCTCCGATGTATTTTGAAACAATTTTTGTGATATCAATTCGGTAAACATCAATTCCAAGTTTTTGACCTAAAATTGCTGCTGTTAAACTTTTTCCAGTTCCTGAAGGCCCAAAGAAAACCGTTCTAAATCCTGGTTTAACAATCTTATGATACCCCCATTCATCTCTAATTTTACCCTCATTGTAATGCCATGAAACAATTTCATTTAAATCATTTAATGTACTTTCAGGTAACACTAAATCGTTCCAAGTGGCTTTGGTTGTAAGTAATTTAGCAGGAAATTCTAGCGAATAATCTGGCTTACTCACTGATCCGGTTAAAATCAATTGGCCATAATCATTGCTTAGTGAAAAAGCTTTCGACCACAATGAAACAGGCTGACTATTGTCTTCAAATTCAAGGATGGAAAATTTAAAAAGACTTGAATTCCCCTTAAAAATATCATAACAATCTAACCTTTCTGAAAGGGTTTGATTGGTGAGCAAAAAACAAATAAACTCCAAATTTGGAGAAAAATGAGTTTGATTTTTAAGAACGCCACCAATTTGAGACCGATTAGGGTATTTCAACTTTAAATCAATGATTGGATCAAAGATGTGATTGTAAAAGTAATTGGCAAAAGCAATGATGAATATGCCACGTTCAATGCTTGAGAACTTGTAGTGTGCAACTATATTCGAATAAATATCTTCATTCTCTGTTAATTCTTCGAATGAAATTAAATTAAAATCTATTTTCTGATCATGGAACGCTTTAACCCTGTAATCTATGAGGTTTTCCAACCATTTCAATTCAGTTGTTAAAGCCTTTAAAAAATCAATTCCAATCATAAATGTCAAAAATATCGATTTCTAATTAAATTCTATTCAAAGATTCAGTAATTCTTTCGAAAATCTATTAAGGAAGCGAAATTTCTATTAATTTGAGATTTTTTTATTAGGTTTGCGTAAATGAATCCAGATGTTTTTTTTAAACGACTAGAACAACGCACAGAGCGTGAGCTTTATCGCAAAAGTTTTAAGGCCGCTGCGGAAAGTCAGGATTCTCTATTTAAAAAGTTCGAAAGTAAACGAAAAGAACAATTCAAAGTTGCTTTTGCAAGAGAAGTAAAATGGTTTTTTGCAACTCTTTTGTTGGCGCCATTAATGGGTTTTATCTTCTATTATATTTTTGCCAATGTGATCACCGACACAATGATTGATTTAGCGAAATATTTTGATGGAGTTGAAACTTTGTATTTTGTGATCGTTGGAATTTCATTCCTTGGAATTTACATTGCTCGCCTCATTGTTTGGGCATTAAAACGTTAAGAGATATGATTTTTCAGATTTTAAATGCCATTGAAAAGGAACTCAATTCCCAAGTAAAATATGCATTTGGAATTTCAGAAGATGTAATCATTTTGTCGAATATTGTTGACCAAAATGGAAACAAAGCGCTTCAACAAGATAACATCATCAATTTTACTTTATTGAGGATTGAAGAGGATAAAACACTAAATAAAGTTGGCGGCTGGCAGGGAAATTTCGGAAGAAATACACCTACATTAATCAATCTTTACATTCTCTTTTCTGCATCTCATTCTGGTAAACAATATCCTGATGGTGTCAATTTAATTTCATGGATCCTTCATTATTTTATTACCAACAATAAATTTACCCACGCAGAAATACCAAATTTGCCAGATCAAGTAGATTCCGTTTCGTTCGAATTACAGAATATGGACATCCGCGATCTAAGTAATTTGTGGGGAAGTATGGGCTCTAAATTATTGCCGCATGTTTGTTATAAAATTGGCATGATTCCTTTCTATAAAGATAGTTCAATGAATGTTGAAGGTGAATTAATCAAGGGAATTGGTAAAAATCTTGATAATTTATGAGTTTTTGCAACTGGTTAACAATTAAGAGTTTCCATCCCTTTTTTAGGTCAAAAAATATGGAATGCTTAGGGATATTCCCTAGTGAAAAAACTCAACTGTGGCTAAAAAATCATAGACACAATTGGAAGTTTACTAATCATGAATTGAAGATTTCATTTTCAGTGAATCAACAAAACATGCCAGAAATTTCTCCGGTAAATGATTTACTTGAATTAGAATTCTATTTAGGGGTTAATGATTTATCTTTTCAGCAATATACCAATATAGAAGATTCGCCAATATTTTACCATCAACATCATTTTAATCTCATCGTTGATCAAATTGATCAATTTCCTGATTCAATAAATTTGAATGAAGGGGAAATCTTAAAAACCGATAAATTAATATCGCTGCCCCCAGGATATCAAAAATTAGGGAATTTAAAAATTAATTTTAGTCAACCGCATGACTTTTTTGTAAGCTGCGTATCAAGAAATACGAACGAAATTGCAATAATTGCAGATTCAAAATCATATCCGCTATTTTATGCAGTTCGAACCGGTGTGAAAAACAAAAAAACACCCAATTTTATAGATGATGAAAGCAAAAATACCACCTTTCAGACATCAAATGTTGATAACTCCGAATTTATATTTTTCAAATCTGAAAACACCATTAAAGTACATGAGCTAAATAACCTAGAGTGTTATTCTTATTGGGTTTCAGATGGAGGCAACATGTCGAAATTAAAGGTAAAAACACCTAATTTTTCGCTTCGAGATTTAGGCAAATCCCCTACTTATCCACATTTTCCAGCATTACTGAAAGAAATTAAATTATAATTCGATAGTTTTGTGAACTTACCATACAAAAAAATACGAATTACATGGCAAATTACAAAACACCCGGTGTTTATGTAGAAGAGATTTCTACGTTACCACCATCAGTAGGTCAAGTACCTACTGCGGTTCCTGCTTTTGTTGGTTACACAGCTAAAGCAATCAAGGGCGGCGCCAGCGTTAAGAACAACGCAGTGCACGTCTCATCTATGTTAGACTACGTTGATTATTTCGGCGGAGGTTATGTACCAAAAGAAATTAGTGTTGAACTAGATTCTTCTTTACAAGTTACTGCGGTAAACTCAGACAAGTCGTTCTTCTTATTTGATTCTGTACGTTTATTCTTCGCTAATGGCGGAGGTGAATGTTACATCGTATCTGTAGGATCTTATGCCGACGATATTGAGTTTGAAGCTCTTGAAACTGGTCTTAATGCATGCAGAAGAGAAAACCAACCAACTATCTTGGTTTGTCCTGATGCTGTTTTATTACCAAAATCAGATCAGTGTTACAGCATTCAACAAGCGATGTTGATGCAATGTGCTGAAATGCAAGACAGAGTGGCTATTTTAGACGTGTATGAAGGATATTTACACAGAAACGACAAAGATGTAGTTTTAAACTTCAGAAATGGCGTTGGTGTAAACAACATGAAATACGGTGCTGCTTACTACCCTTGGATTTTCAATGCATTACCTCATAAATACGAGCACGAAAGCATTAAAGTAAAAGTTGGTGAAGAAGACAAAACTCTTGAAGAAATTTGTTCTCACCCTCTTTCATTGAAAAACTTAAACATGTCAGTTAAAGATTTAGCTAACATTAAAGATTTTGCAAACAAAGACTACAAAACTGGTTTAACTAATTTATTAGACAATATCAGTGGTGATGCAGCCGATATCAATGGTGCTGCAGGTTTAGTTGCTGCTTCAATGAAAGAAATTTACGATTTTGCAACTGGCAACTTTAACAGTGCGCCAATTGCAAATGAAATGAGCGTTAAAGTGAATGCTAGCTCTAAATTCTCTGCATTATTGAAAAACTTCGCTTCAGCTGATGCAGCGATGGGTTCAGGTGCTTTCAATGCAGGTAGTTTCCCTACGTTAGATCTAGGCGAACCAATTGCAAATGCGGCAATTGCTAACCAAGAAAATGCAGATACTAAAAACAAACTTAGCAAAGATGCTCTTTACAAATTTGGTGTTGACTTAAGCAATATTCTTTCTAGTATTGTTGAAGATGCTGAATCAATCAAAGATAACTTGGCTAAAATTGCTTTCAATAACAACCCATTGTTGCAAAACATTGTAAACGAAACTTTGAAAGAACTTGCTAAAGTTCCAGCTTCAGGTGCTGTTTCTGGTGTGTATGCTATGGTTGATAATCAAAGAGGTGTTTGGAAAGCTCCAGCAAACGTAAGTTTAGCTTCAGTTTCTAGACCAGTTGTTAAAATTGACGATGCACAACAAGAAGACTTAAACGTTGATGTAATTAGCGGTAAAAGTGTAAATGCAATCAGAAGTTTTACAGGTAAAGGTACTTTGGTTTGGGGTGCTCGCACATTAGCAGGTAATGATAATGAGTGGCGTTACATTTCTGTTCGTCGTTTCTTTAACATGGTTGAAGAAAGCGTACGTAACGCAACAGGATGGGCTGTATTTGAACCAAACGACGCTTCTACTTGGATCCGCGTAAAAGCAATGATCGAGAATTATTTGAACAACCTTTGGAAAGCAGGTGCTATGGCAGGTGCTTCTGGTGATCAAGCATATTTCGTTAACGTTGGCTTAGGAACTACTATGTCGCAAGTTGATATTCTTGAAGGTAGAATGAACATTGAAATTGGTATGGCTGTAGTAAGACCTGCTGAATTCATCGTATTGAAATTCTCTCACAAATTACAAGAATCATAAGTTTAATTAATCATTTGTCTAACTAATAAAAATAAAACATAAAATTATATGGCTAATCCAGATTATCCACTACCAAGGTTTCACTTTAGAGTGACTTTCGATAGTACAGTTATCAATTGCAATGAAGTTACAGGTTTAAATACAACCTTAGATGTAATTGAATACAGAGATGGTGCAAGTGTTGAATTTAGCACACAAAAAATGTCAGGTTTGCGTAAATTCGGTGATATTGTAGTTAAAAAAGGTGTATTCCAAGACCACCAAGAATATTGGGATTGGTACAACGCAGTTCAAATGAACGACCCTGTTCGTAAGACTGTTACAATTGAACTTTTAGATGAGCAACATGCCGCAATTATGACATGGGTGTTGAAAAATGCTTGGCCTTCAAAAGTTGAAAACCCAGATTTGAAATCTGACGCAAGTGAAGTTGCTGTTGAAACAATTACAATTGTTCACGAAGGACTTTCTCTAGCTTAAGATGAATCATGATACCTAATTAAAATTGATCAGATGTTTTTTTCTACAGATGACCAACCGCTATTAGGATATCATTTTAGAGTGGACTTTATTTTCCCCCTACCAAATCGTACCATTGAAACTAAATTTCAAGAAATCTCTGGTATTGATCGAACTATTGTTATGGAAACAGATAGTTTGGGGGACAATAAAGTCCCTTTTTTTGCTCCAGTATCGGTTGATTATGGAACCTTAACCCTCAAAAGAGGAATGCTCACTGGTTCATATCTCATTGACTGGATGAATTTGAGTATTGTTACACAAAGAAGAATCCCTATTCCTGTTGTTGTGAGTACTTTAGATCACAATCATATGCCACTATATAGTTGGTTGTTTAACAATGCTTATCCAACAAAATGGACCACAGCAGGATTTAATGCCCAAACAGCTGGAATTCTGACTGAAGAAATACAATTAAAATACTCATCATACATTCAAATTAGAGTTCAAGGCGGACTTCTAGACGCGTTACTCCCATTTTAAATGATATTGGATTCGATTAAACTATGACAGAAATCAAAAAACTTATTATCAGAGGATCTATAGAGCAAAATGATGCTAAAGGAAAATCTGATTCAAATAGCCCATTTGATACTGAGGATATTGATTCAATTTTAGAAGAATTTAAATTAAACTTAATGGAAGAATTGGATAAAAAAATTCAAAATGCCATTAAAAAATCTAATAAACGTTAATTATGCCAACAGGTTTACTGACTACTTTCAATAAATTTCAAATCAAAGCATATAAAGACGTAAGTTGTACGCAATCTGTTATCCCTAAAATCAAACCAATGTTGGCTTTTGATTTTAGCAAATTGATGTACAAATTCCCTTTCAATCCGAGTACTCTAAAGGTTAAAACTTCTCATACTTTCAACCTAACCCAACCCACAGGTTTCACAGGTATCAATCCTAAATTTGTGAATATCAAACCAAAATTACTTTATGTAGAATTGGTTATTGATCCCGCAGCTGAACCAGTTTATATGTTCTCATTGTCGGCAGGCTTGCCAGCTGCCGAAACATTGCTCAGCCTGAGCGAACGAATTGAAATTTTTGAGGACATTGTTGGTTATGAATCTTCAACCCATAGACCACATTACTTGTTAATTGAATGGGGAGATAACCTCAACATGAAAGCCACAGTTAAAGAATACCAAATTATATATGGTAGATTTAACGATAAAGGTGAACCAACCAGAGCAATCATTCAAACACAATTTTTAGAAGTCATTTCTGCAACCGCAATGCTTGCCGAACAAAGTAGGCAATCACCCGATGTCTCTCACCAAATTGAAATTAAAGAAGGTGATACCATCATGAGCCTTTGCGAAGAAATTTATGGTGACTCTAAATATTATATTGAAGTTGCGAGAATTAATGGACTTAAATCCATTAGAAATTTAAAACTAGGTTCCCTTTTATATTTCCCACCTCTAAAATAACATAACATGTCACTTTTTGGTAATGATAATGAAACTGTAACAATTGAATTTACAGTTAATGGTGCTGCGTCTAAGTTGTCGCCACATGTTTATGATATCCAAGTAGAAAAGTATATCAACAAAATTTGTAGAGCTTCAATTAAAATTCTCGATGGCGATGTTGCTTTACAGAAATTTGAACTTTTTGAAAGCAACACTGTCAATATTGGCGATCCCATAGTCATCAAAATAGGTGGAACGCCTACTTCTGTTGCTGCTGTTTTCACAGGTATTGTTACCGGAGTTGCTACTGAAATTAGTTTAAATAAGAGTTTTGTCATCATCCATTGCGCAGATAAAGCCATTGGAATGACCAAAGGAAGAAATACTCAAATTTTCCTTAAGAAAAAAGATGACGCAATCATGAAAGCGCTCATTGGCAATTATTCTGGAGTTACAGCAACCACAGATACATGTTCTATTGAACATGAAAAGCTTGTTCAATATGGAGTTAGTGACTGGGATTTCCTGCTCATGAGAGCACAAGCCAATGGTTTTTTAGTTGCAAATTTCGACAATAAAGTTATCGCGAAAAAACCTGTTCTTACTTCAGGGGCAACATATACTTACTCCTATGGAACAGATATTTTAGCATTTGAAAGCCATGCTACTGGTGAACCAGCCATTAAAAGCATGTCTGTTCAACATTGGGATTACGATACAGGCAATATTAAGGCTGGTGCTAGTGACACAACAGATGTCCCTCCCCTTCCCACAATTACAACAGCAACCAAAATTAAGGACATGGCAGCTCCGAAGGAAGCTGTAGGTGTTTATACTGCTGGAATTCATAAAGCAGATTCCCTCAAAGGTATTGTCAATGGAAAAATCGTTCGCTCCCTTTTAGCAAGTTTTACAGGTTTTGTAACGGTTTTGGGAGAAGCAGCAGTTGAATTAGGCGATATCGTTGAAATTAAAGGAATGGGTAAAATGAGCGGTAAGTTTTATTGCTCAGGAATAGAACATCAATTTTCAGATGGTATGTTTACAACAACCATGCATTTTGGTATTAATGAAAAATCTATTTGGGAACAACTTCATTCTGTAAATAATGAAACGGTTGGCGGAAGTGTTGGACCTGTAACTGGATTACATTTAGGAAAAGTCACAAAATTAGACGGTGATCCAAATTCACAGCTCAGAATTCAAATACTCTTACCAAACTTTGGAACCGATGCCTTAGTTTGGGCGAGACTCACTTTCCCAGATGCTGGAAAAGGTAGAGGAATCTTCTTTGTGCCCGAAAAAGATGATGAAGTAGTGGTTTCCTTTCTCGATGGCGACCCTTCTCAGCCAGTAATTCTTGGCACATTATACAACAAAACCAATACCCCACCTGAAACTTGGAAAGCGGAAAACAATATGCGAAAAATTGTTTCTAAAAATAAAGTTTCAATTGAGTTTGATGATGAAAAAAAGAATTTAACTTTAAAGACTCCTGGTGGAAATTCTATATTGATGGATGACGCAAAAGGAATTACCATCAAAGATAAAAATGGGAATAGTATTGAACTAGGATCAGCAGGTATAACCATTAAAAGTGCAAAAGACGCAACCTTAAAAGCTACAAAGAATTTAACATTACAAGCAGATGCAGGCCCAGTAAAAATCTCAGGATTAGAAGTCAGTGCAGAAGCAAAAACTGCTTTAAAACTAGCCGGCAAAGCAACTGCAGAAATTTCAGCTTCTGGAATTTTAACTGTTAAAGGAGCTCTGGTTAAAATTAATTAATTACAATCTGCAAAAGTTATGATACGTTTTTCCTTACTATCCATTATTTTCGCATCATGCCTCCAGCAGCAAGAGTAACCGATTTACATGTTTGCCCAATGCAAACAATGGTTGGCCCTGTGCCAGTGCCACATGTTGGTGGTCCAATTGTAGGCCCAGGTGCGAGTACTGTGCTTATTGGTGGTTTACCCGCAGCGTTGATGGGAGATACCTGTGTTTGCGTAGGTCCTCCAGATAAAATTATGAAAGGTTCGGCTACAGTTCTCATCAAAGGAAAAGCTGCTGCTCGAATGGGCGATACTTGCCAACATGGCGGTACCGTTATGAGTTTATGTCCAACAGTTTTGATAGGCGGATGAGTTCTTCTAAAAATAAAGATGAATTTTTAGGTATTGGAATTAAATTTCCATTCAGAATCAATGCTTCTACTGGTAAAACTGCCCTAATTAATGGACCTGAATTAATTGAACAAAACATACACTTATTGCTTTCTACTAGACCTGGAGAAAGAATTTACCATAGAAATTTTGGAATTGATTTAACGCCGCTACTTTTTGAAATTCCGAATCAAGCGACCTTAAAAACAATTGAAGAAAATATTATCAGTGGATTAACCCAGTTTCAACCTATGATTGTGACCGAATCTGTAGATTTTGAAATTCTACCAGAAGAAGGAATGATTAAAATCCACATACATTTTATGATCCGTTCCACAAACTCTCGTGGAAACTATGTTTATCCTTTCTATTTAAAAGAAGCTAATCAATATTAAGTTGAAGTGGGATAGAAATCATAATCGCCAAATTGGAATTGATCATACATCAAAGGTTATCAATGATCTTGCATCATTGAGCCGAACAACCAATCGAAACGATATCTTTTCTGCGATTCTTCAAATTTCGCGCAATATTCAATATTACGATGCTCACTCAAGAACTGATGGTAGCTTAAATCGTTTTTTTAGCAGTAGTCTGCCACTGGTATTAGGACATATTATTGGAGAATCTATTTCTGACAATATTAAAGATTTAAGAGATTTAGCACTTCAAATGAAAAAGCAATGGCTCAAAGGAAATATTCCCCTTCGACGTCATAAAGCTGATCTTACAAATTCTATCCTTTGGCATCTGCAAAGTTTAGAAATGCTCAAAAATGCAGCATTTTCTGAACAACTTCTCATTGCAGATATTGTTCCTTCGTATAATGAAACGGCAAACTATTTTGAAGGTGTTGTAAACCGCTTGCATGCGGCCGATCTCATTACGCAATACCGCAAAATTAGATCACTTTTATATGCAACAATGTCGCTTCCTTTCACAGGTGAAAATTTCACCTTTGATACTTGGAACGACAAATATTTAGCACTGGTAGCAGATATAGATGCCATTGAAATCAATTGGAAAATTACCCAATCGGAATGTGAAATTCTTTTAAATCAGTTTATCCAACAACAGAAAATTGATCCATTAACTTCACTCTCCTTTGTTTTGGGGGATATGCTTGAACAAGTTTCCAATAAAAATACAGATCATTTAAACAATTCAGTATCAAATTATTTCTTAAATGAAATTGCGCGAATTGCTCCGCTTGAAATTGTTCCTGAATCTTTTTATGCCAAATATCAATGGAATCCTGATTCTGAGGTTAAAACCATCCTTGAAGGGACAAGTTTTAAAGCTTTAACCAACCCTGAACAAGAAATTTACCTTTCGAATACTGATAATATTCCGCTCAATGATCAAATGATTATTCAGCAAAAAAAAGTAATTTTCAGCGATAAAATTCAGAACGAAACATCCAAAAATCATATATCACTTGATATTTCTTATCCAAGTAAATTTAAGTTAGAACGACTTTTATCTGAAGAAAATCATACTTTCTCCCCTTTCTATTTTCAAGTTAAGAGTTCTTTGCTTGGTATTGAGGGAAATGTTGTTCGTTGGAAAATTGGATTTTCGTTTTCTGAGTTATCTACCATCCAACACATCTTAAATATTCTAGACTCGCAACCCGATATCAAGAGAAGTTTTCAAGACGACACCTTTCAATCTATCCTAAAATATTGGTTAAAAGATGCTGTTGGTATCGATTATTTTGGCTTTGAAAGTCCAGACGTTCCAATTGATTTTCAAAAAAATAGAACGAGTTTAGATGTCACTTACACTGAAAATGTAGGTTTTCATTGCGCTTGGACAATGATTTTAGATACGGATGACCAAAGACCTTTTGTAGATGATAAAGGTTTTGTGAAAATCCGTTTTAAAATTTTAAACGATTACCAATATATTTACCATTTCTTCTCTAACAACTCTCCTACCGATTGTAAAATTGAAGCCAGTGTAATTGATCTCCATAATGTAGAAATTTACAACGACTATGGAAAATTAGATACCAATACCCCTTTCAATTTATTCGGAAACAAACCTGAAATTGGATCTAAGTTTTATATTGGACACCCCTTACTATTTACGAATTCACTTACCAATTTGAAAATAAATTGGCAATGGTTTGGACTTACCGATGCTATCAAAGGTTTGGTTGACCAATATGATGGCTATGATCTAATTGAAAAAAATACAGATTTCATTGTTTCCGTTTCTGCTTTGCAATCTGGTACGTGGTTTCCTGAAACAGACAAACAAATTTTACCTCTGTTTAATGATTCAAGCGATTCCGACAATGAATATAGCCCAGTTTCAAATATCCGAAGAATTAATGAAATTGATATTTCACGTTTGGGACTACAAAAGTCACAAAAATCTTACGAACCTTTAAAAGAACCAAATAAATCTAAATATGGTTACTTATGTTTGGAACTCTTTAGTCCAACTGGTGCTTTTGGACACAATAAATACAACGACTTTTTACAGAAAAAATTAAGCACCACCAAATCAAAAGAGAATTTATTAGAACCCTATACACCGCTCGCTGGTAACTTAACCGTTGAAGCAGTTCTGACCGAAGATATCCCTCAAAATCAATTAAAATCTCGAATTGAAATTTTTGGAATTGACAATTATTTGTTAGACTTACCTGCTTTTGCATCGAATCATTTGATGCCCGCAGATAATTTCAAATGTGCTGTTTATTTACAATTTGACAAATTACAGGACGGTATGGCACATTTGTTTTTTAAACTTCCAGAAAGCGCCAATGGAAACTCTGTTGTTGGAGATAAAAAATGGTTCCAATTGATTAAAAAGCAATGGAATAAATTATCTCAAGACCAAATTATTAAAGACGAAACCCTTCAATTTGAATCTTCAGGGTTAGTCCTTTTAAACCAACTCCATTATCAAGAAGATTCAGACGAACCTATTTGGTTAAAAATAAGTTCATTCCAAGACGACTCGCTGAATAGAATTTCGGAGATTCACACCCAGGTCATGCATTTATTTGTGAATGATACCCGCCAATTATCTGAAATATCGGTCATTGAAGGGGTAGAAATTCCCGAAAATTTAAATGAGTCAATCAGTATCATTACACCATTAATTCAAAAGAAAATTCGTCCAATTCCGGATTTAGGATTCAAATCGGGCTTGTTTTCATTTCAATTTAAAACTCAAAATAGGATCTCCGATTTGCATGATTTAAGGCAGTTTTTACTCATTAAATTCCCTAAAATACAAGATGCACTACTCATTGCGAACAAAGATCAAAATGAATATGTTAAAGCAGGATTGGTGAGAGTTGTATTGATTCCAACTTCTGAAAAAGAGTCTTTATTTGAGGGAAATTGGCCTAAATTCTCCTCCCAAGAATTAAAAATTGTTCAGTTATTTTTGGAAGAAAATAGCCCTATAGGTTCATCATATATCATTGAAAACCCAGTTTTTGAAGAATTAATTATCAAATGCAACATTGTAGTTAAAGCTGGTTTCGATAAAAACGAAGCAAGAAAACTAATGAACCAAGCCGTTCTTTCAGGATTTTTGAACATCACAGGTATTGCAAATAGTGGATTTAGTTTTGGAAAATCAATTTACAGTTCTAAATTATTATCGCTCCTAAAAATCCTACCTTTCATTGAAAGTATTACCAATTTTGCTTGTTATACAAAGTATGATGATAATTTAAAATTACCACTAGAATTTAACAGTTTAAACTATTTGGTTGAACCTACGGCTATCAATCATTTACTCATACCAAGCACCAATCACTTATTCGATATCCGTGAGACGAACAAACACAATTCCGATGGAATTGGCGTTTCCAACATGACTTTGGGAACAGATTTTTTAGTAGAGAAATTAAGATCAAAACAATACAAAATGGGAATTGGAAATTTCAAAATTGGAATTAATTTGCAAATTGAAGAGCTCGAAAGTCCCCCAAAATTAGATATCGACGAAATCTTTATTTAATTGTTTTTGTTTCCAATTCTGAACTTTTTAATTACGATTCACACAATTTTTTGTTTTTTTTCTGATTGAATGAATATTTTTTGCGTTTACTGCAAAAAAATCGGACTTTTGTACATAAATTTACGCAAATTATGGGTTCACGTAGACGATCAGAACTTAAAAACTATTTCATCAAAGGCAGAATTCCCAAAGAGGAAGACTTTCAAGACTTCATTGATTCTACACTGAATCATGTAGATGATGCAATAGTTGTAAACGAAGAAGATGGTTTAACGCTAGAATCTAAACACACTGGAGCGTTAGTTACTTTCAAACAAAACATTGACGATACCGACGCTTTTTGGAGAATTGAACTCGATGATGATGAAAATTCTGAAAGTCATTTAAAGTTTAAACATTCCCAAAACGAAAATGCAACACTAACTTTAAGTAAAGATGGCAAAGTGGGCGTGGGTGTAGAACAACCTCTGCATACCCTTGATGTAAACGGTGTTATTGGTTCACATGGCCGAATTGGTTATTACCAATTTGGAGAAGTTCCAGCCGATGGACAATGGCATAATGTAGTAGATAATCTATCGAACTATTCGGCATTTGAAGTGATATCTTCATGCGGTGAAAAAGGTGCTCACGCAATGACACACGCCATCTGTGTTTGTACTTATGGAAAGAGTAAAGATGGTATCAATCAAACACAAAATTATTTCGGTAGATCTAGAAACAGAATAGAATTTCGTTGGTTTGGTGAATACTTTAATTATGCCCTTCAAGTGCGTACTTTAAGACCATTCTCCCGCGAAACTAATATTAAGTTCAATGTTTCTTTGTTATGGGAATAAAGAAAAATACCGATCTTAATCTAAACGTAACCGCTGAAGAAGTCAATCTTATTTTAGATGGACTTGCCAATTTGCCTTACAAGCAAGTGTACCACTTAATCAAAAAAATTCAACATCAAGTTATTTCCGACTCTCAAAAATTAATTTCAGAAACTTCTAAAAAGTAAAATGAGTGATGAGTTGGAAAAATATGCCATTGAAACAGATCAAGTAATTGACCCCGATTTTGATCTTGTTGCGCTGAGAGAAAAAGGAATTTCCCTCATCCAAAAATATAGTGGTACTGCTTGGACAGACCATAACATTCACGATCCTGGGATTACAATTCTTGAACAAGTTTGTTTGGCTATTGCCGACATTACTTATCAAACCGAACAAGTAATTTCTGCCTCAGGAAATTCTGCCTTCGAAAACAGTCCTTATTTTAACGTTGGATTAGCAAGAAATACCAACCCTCTCATTACTTTTAAAGACTTTACAGATAAAATTCTTGAATTTGAGGGCATTTACAAAGTTTATTATATTCCCTCTATTTCACATCCGTGCATCAATGGAATTTATGATATCATTGTGTTTTGTGACCAAGAAACCAACAAAAAAGACGCCTTAAATCATATTCAACAGATTAAAAATTCTTGGCGCCCACTTTGTTCAAAATTTGAAACTGTTCACTTCCCACCACAAAAAAATATTGAAATCCAATTGACCTTAGAAGTCAATGATATTGAAAATGTTAGCGCCATTTTTGATCGATATATTTACGTCATTAAAGAATTTCTAAAAGGTAAAAATCACGAAAACAACTTTTTCAAACAACGTATTTTTGATGTAGCCACCTTTTCAAAAAAGATATCTTTACAACTTCAATCAGCCGATTTAGTTGCGGCTATTAATCAGGTTGAAATGACAAAAAATATCATTGACATTTCAATTAAAGATCCGAATCAAGATTTTGTATGGACATTGAATTTTGATACTCCATATGAATTACTTTTAGATCCGAATAGCTCAATTACCATTTTCAACAATGGAAACTTACTCGGAAATTGGATTGCGTCGGAAGCTAAAAAGAAAAGAAAAAAAACCAAAGCACCCGGAGAGAACGAAATTTTCAACTCCAATAAAAATGTAAATCTCGAAAAGTTAACCGATTTCTATTCCCTCCAAAAAGGAATGCCGGAAATCTATGAACTCGAAAAAGAATTACTCGGCAAATTAGATGCCTCTAACAGTTCATCACTCCAATTGAAAGGTGTTTTGTCGACCTATGATATTCTCATTTCTCAGTTCATTGCGCAATTAGAAAAAACCTTTCATATTCTCAATAATCGCCAAACCAATCTCAATGATTTAGCCAAAGAAATGCTTTCTATCATTCCTGGTATCGAATGGGTTTGGATTGATTTTAATGAAAAATTTGAGGGACTTAAACCGAAAGAAAAACATTCAAGATTTGTTGCCTGGAAAAATTACCTCCAAAATCAAAAACAGAGCCTTCATGAATTAGTCAATACCAGTTCTAGAACCGAATCTGAAGCCATTGAAAATAGAATAAAAACTTACATGTTTTTACTTCAATTAATGGGTTTCGATTTGAATCTAATCATACCATATTTTGACCAATTGACAAATTTTGAAAAAGCGTCTTGGTTGGAAGATATTCTTCAGTATTGGCTCACCAATAGATTATATAGAATTCATGTTGTTGGTGAACCTTCACAAGCACTCACACAAAATTCTGAAATAGGTTTTAGAGGGATGTTATCGAAAATATTAAATACAAAATTCGATACATTTGTTTTCTCGCAGAGAATTCCAAAAATTGCCCAATGGCTAACCAGAAACTCTGGAACACCTATCAAAATAAATACAAATTTCCCTGATTTTATGTATTGGGGTCGTAACCATAAAGCCTACCAATACAATGAAGAAAATGAATTGGTTCTTTTAGGCAATAAATCTGAAACAGTTGCCAAAATTGGGGCAATGCTCAATGAAGAAGAACTATCAGATTTAACAAAGAAAATTGCTGACCTTCATGATAATTCTGAAGGATTTTGTGTTGTTGAACATTCAGCTTTAACCCCAAATATAGATGAAAACGTATTTGGTGTGATCATTTCATTAGGCTCCGATATTTTGTTAAAGTTCGACGCTACTTATTCGATATCAGAACTTTATGAAATTCTAAACTTCTTTGAAAAGAATATTTCAAACAATGAATTTTCTTTTGAAATTAAAAAAATTGCTGCCAAACAATTTGTCAATATTTTAAAAACAGAAAAATTATATTCTCAAATTGAATATTACTATCCAAGTGCCGAACAAGCACTCGAAGGTCAACAAAAGTTGAAGAAAATTCTCAAAGTAGAGAATTTAGAATTTCAATTTTTTGATACTATGTTCTATCAATTTCAAGATCAATTTGATCCATATAGTTTTACGATGAGTATCTGCTTCCCTAACTGGCATGAGAATTATTCAAATAGTGCATCAAAAGACCGTATTTTAAATTTATTAGACAGTATTACTCCGGCACATATCATTATAAAACCACACTGGTTAAATCCTAAAGAATTTTCTAATTTCTTATCGCTTTACGAAGAATATTCTAAATTAACCAATTTCAATGCTAATGCAAATGTGCTTAGAGGTCAATTGTTAGAAATACTCATGAATTCTCATGAAATCAACACTCAAAATTGATGAATTTGAAATCATTATCGAAGGTGTCGATGATCAATGGTTAAAACAAAATCATCATCACATTGTTGAAGCCATAAAAGCTGCTTTTCAACCATTTGAACACAGAGAATTTAACAACAATGTAATTCAAGAATTGGTCATTGAGTTACCAAAATCACAATCATTTAATCAATTTTTAGATGCATTATTGCATCAACTTAGAAGTGAAATTGTTGACAAAAACGTAATCAGAAAAGGCGATTTAGAACCAACTGAAATCCCGAAGCCACCATCGAATTGGCAAACGATTCAGGATCTTTTTGATAAATTAAAAAACGTATCCAGTTCAAATTCAAATCTATACCAACAAACCCTCAAAGAAATTTTACTGTTGGTTCAATCCAATGAAAATTTGATTTGGGAATTCATGTCAAAATTAGGGCTATCGAAACAATTACTCGAAACATTCCAACATTGGACAAAAATTGAAAAAATTAGCCCCACCCTCATTGTGTTTTGGATGGGCAATTTTATTGAAATACAAAAAAAGAAACAGAATAATCAGCAGGATAATAACTTTCTAAAGATCATTTTTCAAACAGCATTCGATCATAACTATCAAGGGCTTACAATTGCCAACTTGCAGAATTCATTTGTACAAGCATTGTTGAATACCCCCAATCAAAGCATTGATGAAATGATTGAATACCAATCTACAATTGGTGAATTAAATAACATATTCTCGGCATATTTTAATGAATACGATGTCATCAAAAATTTGATCAACATCGAATTCATCGAGAAAATCATTCAACTCAATACCGTCAAACAAAACCAGAACAAAAACACCCATAAAATAGATGTCTTAGTCTTTTTTGCAGCTTTAAAAATTGCAAACTCACTGAACATTCAAAATTATGAGCAACTCATTGAAACATTGAATCAAGCTTATTTAAGTTCAAATCGAGATCAATTCAATGAACAACAAATATTGCAAATTTTCAAACGATATCTTCCTTCAAATCAACATTACATACTTACATCATTAATTGAAATGATGTTTCAGGAAACCAAATTAATCAATACGAACAACGATATAGAAACAGCGATCATTCAAATATTCACTAAAATCGATCGTTACATTTCTGATCGTCAAATTGCCGGAGATGAACCTGGAATATTGCCAGATGTGAATCAATCAACATTCTCATTGTCCTCAAAAAACATCATTGAACAAATCATTCACTTCAATTTTTTAAAAATTTGGCCAACCGAAATTGCAATTTTAAAACCAACATTAACCTTATACTTCAATCAAATTTTTACAGAGGAAGCCGGCAAATCCGATATCCCAAAATTCCCATTCCCAATTTCAAAACAAAGTGAAATTGCATTCATAGAATTTTCTAAAATCTTAAGAAAGATCTTAGAAGTTAAATCATCCAATCAATCACAATTTCAAACAATACTATTTGAATATGGAGCAATGATTAATCTGCTTCTATTAAATATACTTGATTACCCAACAATTGAAATTTCTGGATTCGCAAAACAAAACGAAGCAGAAGAAACTACCCGAGTGAATGATAAATCTCAATTCCTCGATTTCAATAAAGAGTCAACAATAGACCAAACCATTGAAGCAATATGGCCAAATTACGGAGAGATTTTTAACTCATTTGAAATCAATGACCCATTTTTAAGTGAATTAATCAAAATTTCAAAGCAACAAAAACCAGCCCAATTGTTTCATTTCTTGACTTCACAAATCAATAAATCATTTGCTGAACTATTTTTTAAGACCCTCCATGATATTACAGAATTTCCATCTATCTCTCAACAATTTATACTTAAAAGCAGTTTCTTAACTTGGGTTCAACTGAGCCATGAAAAATATCAATCAAAAAACGAGTTTATAACCTTCAAACAATACATCAATGAATCGAAACAAACTCAAACAAAGTATGAAAATCAAATCCAAGAAATAAAAACATCCATTTCAAACGATATCATTGAAAATATTCAAAATCTGATTCAAGAAAATATCAATGATGTTGAATTATCAATTTTCACAAACAAAGAACTTAAACTTTGGGAAAGCCTCATTCAAATTATCGAATCTAATGAGATAAATGTCCAAAAACTAGAAGATCAAGTTCTAAATTTTGAATTATCATTTCAAATCATCAGTGAATTTTGGATCAATCAACAAAATTCAAACACATTCAGTAAAACAAAAAGTGCTGCTGAGAGATTATCGAAATTGAGTAAAATTCTCCAATTTCATGAAAATCAATTATTGCAGTTCAATGGCATTGAATCTCAAGAATTGACTCATTTACTCAATAGTTTAAGGGAAAATGAAAATCTAATTTCACTCCTATTTCAACTTAAATATTCCCAAATTCACGAAGCTTACAATGCCCAATTACTCGAAAACCAATCCAATGACACCTCATTGAAATCCAATGTTTTCGATTTTAACCACGACGAACTTTTTATCGCTGAAACATTACAATTACTATTCCAATTTAATCAACCCGAAATATCGTTTTTAACTTCTAAAGAAAAGAACTTATTAGAATCTAAATTTGAAATTTTCAAAATAGCATTCAACAATGAAATTGATTCTTTTTCAAAAATCATTGCCGCGCAATTCATCAGAAAACCAATCATATTAAAAATACTCTCACTCATTGAAGATCTAAATAAAAAGAAAAATAACATCTCCAATGATACCATCATTACCCGAATCAATGCATTGCAATCGGTCGCGATTTCAGAATCAGTTAAGGAATTTCTTTACGACTTATTAGAGCAAACGATTCAACATAGCGTATCTAAAAATCAAATTGAATCGGCAATATCCAATTTCCCTAAAACAGAATCAATTTCAATTTACAATTCCCTCCTTTTTGAAATCAATAAAATTGAATCCGCAATAAGATCAATTCAAACAACTTGGATTTCGAAAGAAGCAACCACTAAAAGAAACAACGATAAATCCATAGCATTTTACAATACAATTTCGGGAAGTCGTTTATCAGAAATTGAAAAAGCAATTCTCTTGAGTTTCTACACTATTGAAATCACCGATACAATTGCCCAGCAACCTAAAACCAGTGAAATCCCTTTATTGTGGAATGAGATAGATTTCAATGAAATTTCATACGCCGAGAATAAAAACAAAGATTCAGCATTGACTGTTGAAACGAAAATTCTTGGTTTACCCGAGAATTCCGAATCCTTTATCCCTCAAGAAAAAAATACAGATTTAGAAATTGAGGTTGAATTAAATCAATTAGAACAACTCATTCAACTTCAAAAGAAATCTGGAGGTCAAAAGAAATTTGGTGATCAAAATAAATCTGAAATCCAAAATAAATCTACGAATCAAAATGATTCGATTCAAGATGAAGGAGATTTATTCACGCAAGAAACTGATTTTAAGGAAATTATTAAAAATTGGGTTTTCGAAAAGCCACAAATAATTGAGCAAAACACCAATGACATACCGTTGTTAACGGGTGAAATCTTGATGAAACTTCGAAATCCATGGTTTCATTATCTCAATAAATTTGCACAAAACAATGAACAATCTATTCGAATTAAACAAAATTGGAATTGGATCAATCAACTCATTGAACAAAACATCATTTTAAATGTTCAAACTGCGCATTATCAATTAATACAAAAATATGCAGCTGAAATAGAGAGTTTCAACGTTCAAAACTATGGATTAAAAGAGCATTTATACATTCAGAATGTGTTGACTTTACTGATTCAATTTGTTAAAAATGAATTCATTCATATCGATAAATTACCGGAATCTCTGAGGTTAGAAATTCAGAAGAATGCAGAAAAAGTAATCTCGATCATTCAATCAGCGCTTGAAATACATAAAGAGATTCTCTCTCCGGTACGGATCAAATCATACTCGCAAAGTTCTGAAATAGATATTGCCAGCGAATCAAAAAACATCCTTCAAAACATCTTTGATTCGAATAAAGAACCATTGAACGAGTGGACGCCTAAGAATATTTGGTTTCAAACTGAAAATAAAATACCGATGATTTCTATTTTCAATGAAAGTGAGAGTTGGAGAATTCTTTTTTCGGAAAATACAGAAGCAATTTTCATTCAAAATGAAGGAAATTCAATCTTGCCTATTTGGAATAAATCTGAAAATCTGAAAATACTTTTAAAACATCCAGATTCTAAAAAATGGATGGTTGAGTTATCTAAAAACAAGGGTGAAGGATTTATGGATCTCGCATCGTCACTTTCATTGGATGCCATTATTGAAGCACATCAGGAAAAATACAAATCGTCAATTTCAATCAATCAGAACATTAAATCGTTGCTCATTGATTTAAAAACAATCCTCTCAAACAGGTCAATTTTAGAATTTTATCAATTTACGAAATTCCAAATCCTTCAAAACCAATCGCCATTAACCAAGGTCTATTTATCTCAAATCTACTATTTGAGTTATTTATCGGTTTCAAGTAAAAAAACGATACCCGAAATTTCTAAATTTACAAAACTCATCGCCAAAAAGCTCGAGTTAAATGAATTTGAGAAAACCTTCATTCAAAAATTCATTAATGAAAAGCTACCAACACAAACGACTTCTGAAATCTTTGAAGACACTATCAATGAGGATATTGAAATTAAAAATGAGCAAATATCAAATCAATCCAAAGTATATTTAATTCAACATATACTCAAATATCCGGGAATAACTGAAACCGAATTGATAGACCAAATAGAACTTATTTCAAATAAAAAACTTAGTTCAACGCAAAAAATCAATGCGCTCAAATCGATTTCAATTGAAATTTGGCACAATTTAAACCAATTAAATGAAACCATAATTTCTCAAAAGCAACACAGTCAATTTCTTTTCAAAATTGTTTCTAATTGGCTTAAATTCAAAGATTTACATTTCACAATAAAATATGCATTTACAAACATTCAGGAATGGATTATTGAATCAAAAACAATCCTACAAACTGTAAACATTCATAAAATAGATTCTATTCATGCTAATTGGCTGCTGTTCGATGAGAAAACAAGATCAGAATTTTCAATAAAGAATACGCAATCAACATTGTTTATTGAATTTACACCTGAAACCATTGAAAGAATTGCAGAGAAATCGAAGTCAAATTTTTTGAGGGAAAATGGAGAGGTAAAACCATCCGATAAATCACTGGCAGAAAAGAGTGAAACAGTTCAGTCAAACAATCCTGAATTGGAAATCAGAGCAAATAAACTCAATCCTCTTAAATTAAAAGAACTTGAAAATGATGTTTTGAATGAATTATCCAATTGGCAGGCAGAGATTCATTCGCGGATGGACATCCCTCAGAAAAAAGCAATTGAAAATCAACAAAATAAAGAAGAATATACCTTAGAACTACCCATTCGAAATAGAGAACCAAGCATTTTAAACTGGAAACAACTCAATGCTTCCAACAATATCATTCAATCAATTATTACCATTCTCTTAAAAGAAGGGATTCAATTAAACACCCAATCCAATTTCAACCAAGAATTGATTTCGATCAATCAATTTTTAAGTTCTAAATCAGTCTTTAGAATTTTAGGAAATAGTGCTATACCCATTCAATTTATTGGTCTCATGTATGAACAATTTTTTGGTTATTCTATGGGACTTATCGAAGAGAATTGGAATGGATTTACAATGCCTCAGAAATCTAAATCATTGGTTGAAAAGCTATTACTCTTAAAAAAAGAGAAAGGCATTGATTCATCACTGCAAGAAAGTTGGTTTGAACAGCTATTATCATTCTCAGAAGATCACGAAAAAAAGACCATTTTAGGAGCCAAGGATTTTAATCTGATTTTAAAGGAGATTCAACAAACAATTCAACAAAAACTCGCAAATACAAAATTTGCAAAAGCGCATCAATCACTGCAAGAAAATTGGATTCAACATTTAATTTTCTTTAAACTCATTCAATATAAATCAGATACAGAATCAATTGGAGGTATTTATGCACTTCTAGAAAGTCATAATAATCAAATAGATCAATGGATTCATAAAATATCTGATCATATCATTTTTGACATTACAGTTGAATTTGATTTCTGGATCGAAAACTTGTCGAGATTTGGAAATTACTTTGAGGAATCAAATATTCTCACTTTATTTCAACTTTCTGAAAGTCTAAAACTCATCAATCCTGAAATTAAACTTGACATTGAGGATATTTTCGATGAAATGTTAAAAGTCACTGAAACAAGGCCATTTGACTTTGCAATGACGCATGTTTTCATCCCGCGATTGGTACCATTGTTTTATGAGAATCACTTGTCGAAAACCAACCAATTTAGGGAACTCAATTTACTTTCATTAATCATCAGTGAAAGGAATACAATTAGTCAGAAATTAGAGAATGAAAAAAGCGAAGAAAATCTAAAACTTGATGACTTGTTTGAAGAGTTTAAAACAATTGAATCTTTGAATGTTGATCCAGAAATTCTTCGCGAAATAAGCATGATTATTGGCAAAAACTTAGATGAAACAAGTCGATGGATTTTACATGAACTTGCTCAGTCTAATGCCAAAAAGTTAAATGAATTTACCCAAAAAATCAGTGAAATACATCAAAGTGATGTAAAGATAAATTCCTATTATCAATCTATCATCAATAATCCCAAACTCACATCAACAATACAGGATATAATTTCCCCAATCATTATCAATTTACAAGACTCGAAAAAGTCTGATTCAAAAATCAAACGGGAAATCGATAGTGGCACTCGATTTATCACCACACTTTGCGGTTTAATGATGTTATCTCCTTTCCTGGCTACATTATTCAGAAGGATGGGATTGTTAGAGAAAAATGAGTTTGTAAGCGAAAAAGAGCAGTTAAAAGCATACAAAGTGCTGATGACCATTCCGAAGATAGACGAAGAACAGGTTTATGAATATCAAGACCTCATACCGAGAATTATTACGGGTATTGCACCAGAAGATACCATACATTATGTTCCTGAATTAACAGAAGAAGAACTTACCGAAATCCGAAACTTTTTAGGGGCCGTCATTTCACAATGGCCTGTGATGGCAAATGCCACCGTACGTGGTTTTATTGAGTCATTTTTAGTGAGGGACGGTAAAGTTTGGAAAGATGGTAGCCTCTGGAGAATTGAAGTCAATGGTCACGGTGCCGATATTATTTTACAGACATTAACGTGGGGATTTTCAACCATGAAATTTCCATGGACACCCTATATGATTGAAACAAACTGGCTATCGCCTTAAGACTTCGTTGGCAATACGGCCTCAGGAGTTTCTTTTTTCCATAAGTTTTTACCCCTAGCCTTTTCTCTGTCTTCAAGTGATCCCTTGAAATCTCCAAATTTGGCTTTCAGTTTAGAACGCAACATATAGGCTTCTGAATAATTTGGACGCAATGCAATGGCATCTGTGAGTTCAACCACCGCAGTTGCGCTATCGCCTAGCGACATTAAATTACTCGCCAAATAATAATGGTATTCAGGAATTGAGTCGGCAATTTTTTCAATTTGAAGATAAATTTCATTGGCCTTATCATATCGCTCCATTCCATCAAATGCCCTTGCACGATTTAAAATTAAACCAATGTTATTTGGTTGTTGTTGTAAGCCTTTTTCTGCAAAAGAAGCAGCCATTGCGCTCTCATCGATATATAAATAATATTCTGAATATACTGCAAACACTTGAGGATTTTCATTTGAATATGTTCTCGCATATTCTAAATTTATCTTGCAGGAATCTGTGTTTTCTAAAATTAGATAATTCTTAGCTTTGATAAGAAAAGCTTCCCAACGAGTTTGATTTCTGTGAAGAATTTTGTTGCAATCTACAATACTTGCCCGATAATTTTCCATTTCAAATAATGCACTTGCACGACTCAAAAGTGCAATTTGATTGGTATCATTCTTTTGAACACAATTATCTAAAAACTTCAATCCTTTAATAAAATCTTTCTTTCGTACATACAACATTCCAAGTTCCAACCAAGCGTCATATTCGGTTTCCTTATCAATTTGGGCCGACTGAAAATCAAATTCTGCCGACTTTAAATCTGATTGAAAGAAATAAGCTTTCCCTCGATATAAATAAGCCTTTCCATACATAGGATCTACTTCAATAGCCTTTGAAAATAATTCAATGGCTTGAGGGTAGATTTTCTGTTGGTAGAGAATAATTCCTTTATTAAAATAAGCTTCTTTACAATTAGGATAAAGTGTGATTATTTCATCATAGATTTTGACCGCTTCTTCTGTTTTCCCTTTTTGGAAAAGCGCAGATGCAATGTCGAGCAACTTTTCTTGACTGCCATGCCCGCAACAAACGAGCAACATGCTTAAAAATAAAGTGCCAAAAATGCGATATATAGATTTCATTGAATTTTTTTTGTGGGATAATTGTGGATATCTATGTTTTGTTCAAAATTTCTCTTAACTTCGCACGAATATGCAACAAATAAAGAATAAAATTCCATTTGGAAGGATAATTTTTATAAAAGGGCTCATAGTGTCTAGTATTTTATACTTCGGCATTGGGGTTGCATATGGCCAAGACAAAACAACGCCTCCTCCAACAAAATTAGAAGAGGGAAAAGCAAAGGCTGGAAAGTTAAAAGCATTTATTAAAGATTCCATTCCTACTTACACTGATGAATTTGGAAACTACCTTAAATCTTTCTTGGAATACCAAAATCGTTTAGATTATTTAGACGGTGTAAACAACGTAAAACCAAAGAGAAAACCTTCTAATAAAGCTCAGAGAATAACAGATTTAGAAAGTCAAATTGCAAAACCAGCAATGACCGATAAAGAGTGGACAGGCAGAGAAATTACTCCTTACAATGAATCAAAAAGGAGAAAATCTATGTCGAAAGAAATTTATGGATTTCATGGTTTTTGGGAAGGTAATAAATTTGAAAAATATGATTTTAATGCCCTCAGTCGAATCGGATACATAGGGTATGATATCAATCCAAAAAACGGAAGCTACACCAGTGTTCACAATTGGAAAACAACCAATTTACATAAAAGAGCTGCCCAATACGATGTTGATGTAGATTTAGTTGCCAACTTAAGAGGTTCTAAAAATATTCACGACTTTCTGTTTCAAGCGGGAAGTGAAAAAGTATGGAACGTTTTTGCAGACTCAATTATCCATCTCTTAAACACACAAAATGCAGATGGATTGGTAATCGATTTCTATCAATTACAAGCAGCAGATAATGCTAGGTTTATCGAATTCCTGAGAGTCATTAGATACAGATTAAATGAAGCATCGGCTCGATTTGAACTTTCACTTGCATTGCCGCCTGTAGATTTTGAAAAAGCATACCACCTCAAAGAAGGTTATAATTTAATCGATCGCTTTTTGGTTTACGCCTTTGATTATAATAATTTCTCTGGTGATAATTGCGGTCCAACTTCCCCACTTGTTTCAAGTAAAGCCGATCAAAATTCTATAGACAAAACGTATAACAACTACATTTCATTGGGTGTAAAACCAGAGAACATTGTCATTGTTTTAGGTTTGTATGGTCAACAATGGGGCATGCTTAAAGCTGATCCTTACAACCAAACTTCAAAATATGCTAAGTCAGTGTCTTTCTTTGACTACGAAGAAGATTATAGCAATAGAATTAAGCCTGTATTGGATAATACAGTCTTGCAAAATTACGTTTCGTTTTCAGATCAAGCGGGCAATTGGTATATCACTTGGGCCGACAATGTGGTTTCACTATCGTTGAAGTGCGATTACGTAAACAATAAAAATGTAAAAGGAATTGGTTTTTGGCAATTGGGAAATTCTATTTCTGGGGATCAAAACACGCAGAAATTTTGGCCTTTGCTTTACAAAAAATTCGCATTACCTGAAGCAATTGTTCCAAGCAATATTTCAGAAGATTACGCAGAAATTCCAAGTTCTAATATTGATTCCATTTTATCTGTAAACCAAGCCCTCATCATGTCGGCGGTGAATTTAGCAGAAAATCCTTTCCTCCCTGATAGTCCTGATAGATCCCAATTAACAAAAATCAAATCGTTTGGATATCAATACAAGGAAATCATCAAAGCCATTGGTATGTTTTTTACAATACTTACCATTTGTGCAGTGATTGCGCTGATTGTAGCAATGTTCGATGAAAAGGTTAGAATGTTATTGTTTTACGATCAAGCATTTTTGTTTTTAATTCCTGGAATTATGCTCATTATTACAGTAACCCTAAGATTACTTGGTATTATCTGGAATTCTGAAATGGAATTTATCATTGGTGGTTTATTTGGAATTGCATGTCATTATTTCCTTCAAACATACATGAACAAACGTTCTCAAATTGATGATGAAACACCTTAAAACTGCAATCTTATTCTTTGTTACAACCATCACATTTATTTCTTGTTCTAGAAAGAACTTCTCACAAGAATTTGTAAATCGATATATTTCAGATACAAATTGGTTGTACCAAATGTCATACAGCCCTTCTTGTAATTTCACCCTACAATATGGCCAACGTGAAATTAAATTCAATCAAATGGGAGGTTCGTATTTAATCAAACGAAACAGGGTGATTGATGAGTATATTTTCACACCACTATCAAGAGGCCAACTCACTTATTATTCTAAAGATATTGTAAAGGTGCGTTTTTCTGATTCCGCAAATTGCGAATTAACCTTTGTTAGAAATATCAAACAAGACGAATATTACTTAACTCCAGATTCCATTGTTTCCGACCGATTTATCATCAATTACATGAATAAAACCTGTATCAGTGACGAAACTAAACCTGAAATTAAATTAAAGGTTCAAGGAATTGAAATCACAGAAGTTAAGAAAAATAGGATGATACAATCAGGTGTTTCTCCGAAAGCAAAACCTCAAAATTAACTTAAAGTAAACGGCATTAATTTGTCGAGATGCATATCAATGTAATTCTCAAAATCAGCTTTGGTAATTTTTACACCTTTCTTATTTTCCAATTGATTTAGCCAATCACAAAACAACTCCGTTTTAGCAAACGTTTCCTTAGTGTTCCTGTAATCAAGTGATTTTTCGAACACCTCAATTAAATTACCCAATGTAGATACCTTTGGCGAAACTGCTGCACGCAAACAGTTCATTGTAGACGTATCAAATGATAAAAGATATTCACTGTGTACCTTTCTCAAATTCAATACTCTTAATGCCCAAAATTTCACTGAAATAGGTAACTGTGAAAAGTCCCTCATGGCAATATCTTTCAATCTTTCATCACTTGAAAATCTATTCGCGGGAATAAATTGACGCCACATTTCTATTTTCTTTTCGATGGTATTATTCTCAAAGACTGGCAATAAATAAGGTTTGATTAATGGAGGTAAAATAGTGTCTAAAAGTTCCATTGCAAATTGCGAATCATCATCGTCGGCCTCAGAATTATAAATTAACTTCGAAATAATTTGCATTTCCCTTGGACTATATTGCCATGCCAGCAAGGTAAATAATTGATTGATTAACAGTTTTCGGGTTTGTATCAAACTCAAATACAAATAATACTCTGTTAAAGTTCTACCTTTAATATCATCGATTGTTAAATCAACCCAAACCAACGATTCGCCCAAATTCATCAGCATGACATTGTGTTTGGTTTCTAATTTTTCCGATAAAGCAGTATCTTGTTGTTTGTTTTTAGAAAGCACCTCTGATTTCAAAAGCAAAGGAGCAGCAAGTCCCATCTCAAGAATATCTTCATAATTCAAAAAGCTCTCATCAATTCTTTTTACTGCCTCAATTTGATTCACAAGAGAAGGCAACCAGAGTTTTTTGATGACTTCTTTGCTGTTCAAAGGTTGAAAAACAATTTCCGTTGTGCTTGAATTGCCCTTTGTTATGTCGGTGGCAAGATCCACCTTTTGAGAGGCATCATGAAGGAAATTTGCCAATCGCTTTTGATAAAGTTTTGCAGCATTTTTCACAATAAAAATCCAGAAAAGCACAATTGCAGCTACCGACACAACAACCTTCATCACAAAACCAATTTTAAGCGCATTCACATCGTCAACGCCATTGGCTAAAAACAACAAATAAGCGCCTCCAATAACGGTTGCGATTTGACCAACCATCCCTTCAAGAGCAGTTTGCAAACCCACTTTTTCTTCAGGTTTTGCTACTTGAAGCATGATTCTATTTGCAGGGACATCGACTGCGCGGCGAAATACGCGTTCGAACCATTTTAAACTTAATACAAAAAAGAAGAGTGTCACAACATTCGCACCAAATACATAATACAGAGAAACTGTAACAATTGTAGGCACAAATAACACAATTGAAAACATCCTTAAGGACTTCTGCGTTCCCAATTGTTTAATTAAACTCGCTGAAAGTAAAGAACCGAGTAATTCACCAGATTTAACCAGTGCAAAAAACACAGAAACAATTTCTGACGTTTTCCAACCATTTAATTTGGCAATAGATTTCACAGAAATTAAATACGTGTAATCTACCCAATACAATACAATTACCGAGATGGAAGTTGAAATAATGATCAACCTAAAGAAAGGCATATTCCAAAGCGATTGAACACTGATTTTATTCGACAAGGAATAAGTCGATTTACTTCCAGTAGTACGAATATACCCCAGAACACTCAAAAACAGCAATGGAATGATGGCAACACCAGCCACAAGAAACAATTCGGATGCTCCGAATAAATCTATAAATGTTGGCGCTGTTAAAAAGGCAAAAATTGCGGCTATGGTTTCACCGGCACCCAACTTTGCTAGCCATTTTTTTCCTGTTTGAATTCCCAAAATTTGAAAGCAACTTGTAGAAATATTCAAGGTAAAAATGTTTCCAAAAGGTATGATAAAGGTAAAACCGAGAACGGCTACAATCTTTTTATCAATAAAATGTCCCTCACTAAAATTCAAATAATAAAGCAAGAGCATTAAAGCACAAAAGGCAAAGATGGTAAAGCGCTGCGCAAAACTAGCGCCATAGTCGCGTTGAACTTTTTGAAATAATTTCAACAATAAAATACCCCCTAACCCAGAACTTAAATAAGCAAAAGGCAATTCATTAATGGGCAAGTTTTTCAACATGACACCATAGGCAGACACAAAGAAATATGCGCTGGCCAAACCAGTGAAAAAGGATTGAAAAATTAAACGTTGTACTAACCAACGTTTTTGAGGATCTAAATCACCAAAAATGAATCTATTTAGGGAGAAATCACTCATTAAAAGAAAAAGTTCATCGTGCCATTGAAGTTTCTTCCAGGTTGAGGCACAAATGAACTTTGAGTTCCCGCACCAGTTCTAATTCCTGGAGAAATGTAATATTGATCCAATAAATTATTTGCCCTAATCTGAAAATTAAAGTACTTCGTGATGTAAAAATTTATTGAAGCATTGACTAATAAATATGATGGAATTATACCGGTTGGATTATTTGCAACTGTTGTACCCACTCCTGTATATTTTTCACCAACATAATTGACCATCAACTGCAAGTGCATTTTTTCTTTAAAGAGATACATTCCGGTTCCTGCGTTTACCGATAAAAATGCAATGTCACCCACTCTAAAAGAAGTATCTTTATTCTGATTCCACGTGGTTTTATCGTTGTAAACAGAGTTGTTAAACGTAGAATTGATATAAAAATCAAATTTCTTATTCAATACATATTTCAAAGCAAATTGTGCACCATAAACAATGCCCGTTCCTTTAGAGTTCGTGTATTGATCTTTGTTTGTAATGGTTTTACGGGTCGTTAATATATTTGAATAATCTGAACGATATAGGCTTAAATCAACTGTTAACTTATTACTTAACATTGATTTATTTGCAGAAAATTCATAATTAATGGCTTCTTCAGGAACCAAATCTGTTGGAATTTCTCGCGTAACTGAGGATGAGAATTTGGTAAAACTTGGAAAGGCAAAAATTGCTTCAGAATAAACCAATTTAAATACCCAAGATCCTGGATAATACACTGCAGAAATTCTTGGATTGAATTTACTACCATAACCCGCATTTGAATTTTCACTTACAACGTTTTTATCCCATCTTCCACCAAATGAAAAATTGAATTTCTTGGCAGGATTCTGATAACCAATTTGTGAAAAGGCAGCCAAATCAAAAACTGCCAAATTATTACCACCAGGAAGTGATGCAACTTTTCCAAATAAAATAGCATTATCAGATTCCGTTGTAGTTAAATAATTGGCCTGAAATACCCCATTTCTAATTTCTAAACCTAAGAGAAAATCCCATTTTTCATTAAAGATATATTGTGTTCTAAACTCATCTCTAAACTGTTTACATTGTTCAAAATAAGAAGTACGGTTCCAAAAAGGCGTTTTATTCATTAAGAAACTCTTATAATCTAATGACTTCTGAGCATAACCATTGAATGTGGTTAATCTCGAATTTTGTCCAAAATCCGAAATTCTATAATACGCAGCATTGTAAAAAAACCATTTATCGCCCAATCTTTTTGTATATCTCGATGAAATGAATTGCTGACGCACCTGCCAATTTGTAAAGTTTGAATTCATTGAAAAAAACTTGTCTTTATAATCTGGCGCCGCACCTTCATTTCTGTCGGTCAATTGAGCCTGTAAAATCAGATCCCCCAAAGTAACCTTCAACATTAAATATTGGCCAATCGAAGGGTCCTTAAATTTACGTGGATCATCACCTTTACCCGTAGAACCTGGTAAAGTTGGGATAGAATTATAAGCAGTTTGATCTAAATTAGAAGCTTTGTCTACTGCCGCCTGCGTTGGAATAATTTTAGATGAATCGGCATTGTACGAATATAAAATTCCTGTTGGATCGTATATTTTCAACATCGAATCAACGAACTTTTTATTCCCTGCATTTCTTGTTGCCGTTAGGGTATTTTTATACCAATTGGTTCCAAAGTCGGCTTCGGTCCATTTTCCATCCCAATCGGCATATTGACTTAAATTATTCTCATCTGAAGTGAAATACTTACCTACACCTTGAATGGTAATTCCATTTTTCAATTTAACCGCACCTGTCATCTCAACATTCTTGGTATTAAAGCTACCCGCGTTTAATTGTCCTGAAACATAAGTTTCCGTTTTCGCCTCTTCTTGGCTGATATCGTCGGTGACTTTCTTTTTAAATAAATCAGTTGGATCTTTTGTGATAATATTGATAACTCCACAGAAAGCATTCGCACCATATAAAGAGGACGCTGGTCCATAAATAATTTCGACTCTTTTTACCGACTGAATTGGGAGTTGTTTTCCCATGAAGGCAAACTGAGTGTACATTTCATTGTCTTCAACACCGTCAACCAAAATCATGGTTTTATCGGTATTGTTTGCAGACCTATAACCTCTTTGATAAAACGTGGTTCCAATCAATCCATTTGTTCTTGATACGTCGAACCCAGGAATATCATTTAATAAATTTTCTAAACTTTGATACCCTCTGTTCAATATTTCCTCAGCTGTAATTACATGAATGGTTGCCGGTGCCAATTCCAATTTTTCAGCTTTTTTAGAAACTGAAGTAATTGTATTCGAAGCGAGTTGCGTTTTAACAAAGAAAAATTGATTTTTATATCGATCAGGGTCATCAACTGCCGGTTCGTAATTGTCCCTCAAAACAAGGATGCTCTGAATGATTTCTCTGGCTCTATAAACCGAATCGATGGCTAAATAAACTTTTGCTTTAAATGATAATGCAACAATTTTCTCTTCCCTATTGTAACCATCTTTTTTCAAGCAACTTTCAATTGTATCAAGACAATTCCAAAAACGACCTTCATTGTATGATTCTTTTACATATTTCAAACCAGCGGCACAATTTTGAGCAACCAAAGTTTGATTGATTAGAAATAAACCAACGATAAATAAGATATTCTTAACTCTCAACATCTTTATATGATTATTTAGATCCATTTGAAACAGTTTTATACAAATCTTCAAGTGTGAAAATATTAAATTTCAACGATTTATCTTCACTCGCTGTTAACAATCCACTCGTTCCATTTACAGTTATCCAATCCGATCCATAAATCCACGAATCATGCGCATATATTTTTACGATGTTCGTGTTTTTCCTCAAATCACTTAGGGTAAATAATTTTATTTGATGGTCGTAACTGCTGGTAATCACTGAATTCATATTGTTCAAACCTTCAACCCAATGAATCCCTGAAATTTGTGAATTATGAACTTTTTTGATGTATTCAACCGACTCAGAAGATCCTGCAATTCCAAGAATTGCCATATCGCCTTTGCGACTGCCTAAAATCAACTTTTTACTCTTATGATCGAAATCTAGGGCTGTTATTGTAAAATCTCTATCTAAGTTATTGGAACTTTGCATGGTTGAACTTCCAATACTTGTCTGGAAATTATAGGCTTCTATGATGTTATTCTTAGCCAAGAATAAATAATTATTTACAAATTTAAATGTAGACACACCATTGAAAACCCTCACATTTGAAGCATTGCTGTAATTTGCAATTTCAGTTAATTGTCCATTTGAAACAATGTAAATGTTTTGTCCGAATGCTTCCATTTTACTCAACCCTTTCACGCTCAAATTCTCCTTGATCCTTCTGTCAAATACAGGTACATCGCCAGAGAGCTTGTACATATCCAATCGACCATTGCTAAAAAGCACAAAGAAAGAGCCTTTTAATTTATTATTCTCGCAAATCGCAAGAACATTATCAGGGCTTAACTTAGCTGATTTCAATGGATTGATTTGTCCATTGTTCATTCTTGAGCACCAAATTACATTCTTCTCATCTACTGAGATTAGTCTATCGCTTAAACTCAAATTCGCAAAATGCTTCACTGCACCTTGATGGTTGGTGAGTGAATTATTGTAATTTACAGCTTTATTCCAATTCGACCACAAGGCAACTAACAAGGAACTTTTATTTACAAAGTCTTTGGTTTTCAAAGATCCAGTATACGCTTCAATGGCTGATTGTTTGCTCTTATCGAAGTTTTTCTGTACAAAATTATTTATTGACGACAAAGCCAAGGCCTCGATATCGGCAACCGTTCTCAAACTATTTGCTTCGATTGTTTTTTCTTCAGCAATTATTTTTGCTTCCAATGCCTTTTTCTCCGATTTCTGCGCTAAATCGGCACTCTTTGTTGCGGCAATGGCACTCAATTGAGCCTCACGAGCACTTTGTTGAGCTGCAATGGCACTTTTCTTAGCCTCATCTTCTTTCAAACGTGCATATTTGGCCTGAGCTTCAGCATCTTTTCGAGCAGCATTGGCCGTTTTTTCAGCAGCGGTAGCTTTAATTGCCAAATCTTTTGCTTTATCTCGTTCCTTAGCCGCAATTTTCTGAGCAGCAGCGGCTTTGTCTTTTTCATTGTATGCCCAAAACGCAAGTCCAACTGCAACCAATGCAACTGCCGAAATACTCAAAGCAAAAACTCTTGCCCTTTTTAACCTAGCTTTTTGCTGATATTCTTTAAATTGATCTTCCCTTAACTGTTGGTCAATAGAATAATCCAAAAACAACATGGTACGGTTAAAATTATCATTGATTCGACCTGCCCAAAGTTCATTTGGATTGTTTTCACCTTTCCATTTTATGGCCAAGGACAATTCAGGATCTCTCCACAATCCTCCTTTTCTTTGTTCATATTGATCGGCAGCTTCACACAAACGCAGATACATTTGAATTGATTCGCTTTCCTCTTCAACCCATGTTACCAATCGTTTCCAAACACGCATTAAACTCTCGTGTGAAATATCCAATATGCTATTTTCTGTCAATTCATATTGATGGGGAGGCATCAAAAATGCCCTACCTTCAGTTCTGAATAAATTCGATACCAGCATGATATCATCCATCGAAGCATGGGTAAGCTTCATGACTTCCGAAATTTTTGTTGGTCGTCTAATTCCCCTGTTGTCTGACCCTCTGTCGGTTAAAGTTTTAAAAATTGCCTTACATAACAATTCATAGCGATTGTCTTCCGTTTTTGGCAATTCAATAAATGCTTCTTCGGCGTGCAATGAAAGTGCTTCCTTCATTGTACCAATAGACTCATAATGATCAATATCAATGGGTCCTGATCGATCTGTATTCTTTTCCCAATAGTCCCAAATACGCATTAATGCATGTTGCAAAATTGGCAATTGATCGGGGTTATCACCCACATCATTCAACAAACGATTCACCAAACCAGGCGTAATTTCACCTTTACCAACGGCAATAGGTCCTTCAATTGCCTCACGAGTTTGATCTCTCGTCATTCTTGGAACAAGGTAATGACCATCATTGATTGCCTCTGGCAATCCTTTAAAACTCGTACAATCGCCCAAGAAATCTGAACGCATTGTAAACACGATATAGATTGGTAGTTCGGTTTGCTCTGCTGTTTTTAACAATAAATTGATAAATGCAGTAGAATCACGAAATCCATCTTTCGCACTTTTTTCGAACTCCGAAAATCGAAAGATTTCTTCAAATTGGTCAATTAAAACCAATAAATGTTCTCGGCTATCTGTTGTATTTTGTTTGTAATATTCTATTAAACCTTGGTTACTTCGTCTTAAGGTGGTTTCAATTAAATCAGAATATTCAACCGATTCAACTCCAATTTTATGTAAAATTCCTTGACCACTATTGTTCAAAGCTTTCGCCATGTTTCCAATAGGATTTGTTCCTGGCCTAAAGGTTACAGTTCTCCAATGCGAACCAGCACCCGCCATAAATCCTCCATATAAAGAAGGCAACAAACCTGATTTTACAAGTGAAGATTTACCACTGCCAGAGGTACCAATAACTCCTAAAAATCTATTTTTACGAAGTTTACGAATCAAATCATCAACTTGTTTTTCCCTTCCAAAAAAGAGAATATTCTCATCTTCTTCAAATGAACGCAATCCGGGAAACGGATTGGAAATTTGGAAATCATCGATGACTATTTTATCCAGTTGCTGATCCATGATTTAATTCCTTCTTTATCAATTTCTTCCGTACAATCAAAAATGATTGCATCTTTAGATGTAAATTCAAATTTCTGATCTTGTTTCGGTGAACCCAATAAAATTGCTTTAGATGGGGCACCTTTTTTTCTTCCATAAGCTGGAATGCGCAATAAATCTCTTAATCGAGATTGTAGCCAAAGCTCCGAGCCATTTCCATAATACAAAACAACGGCATCGCAATGTCTCAAGTTTTCTATGTGTTTGTTACGAATCTCTGTCTCATCCGTTCCATCTACAGAGGTCACAATTTCACAACCCAATAATTTAAAATAACTCGATACTGCCTGAATCGAACCTTGGTCATAAATATCATAAATGAGATAGATGATGGCCTTACCAACGAGCAAATTATTTTCCGATAAGCGTTGTTCTTTCTCAATGAGAATTCGCTTCACCGTATCCTCAATCACCGATTTGCAAATTTCTAAATCACCAACAACCACTTCCGCAGAACCAATTCCTTTCATTGATGAACGAATGTCTTCAATCAACACTTTTTGACGTTCATCTGTAGGGATGACGTTCTCTGGAATCCAAATCAATCTTCTGCCACCCGTTTTTGCCATCACCTCATCTGCAACGTCATTTTGGATTTCAATCATGGAACGACTAGAACCTTCAGGCACGATGCCATATTCTGAACCCAAAATATGAATTGACAGGGTTGCTTGGTTAATATTTTGCATTGCCTCTGCATAAACCACAGGCATTTGGGGGGTTAATGGTTTTTTCGGCAATACGTTGTGACCGTTATCCGCCAATTCTCGTTTTAAAACATCTCTATAGACCAAAGAATCTGAACTTCCTTCTGCCAAGTAAATGGTTAAACCATTGTTTTTACCCGATTGGGTATTCTGTGTTAGTTGTCCTATTTGTTTTAAATATCCATGAATTTCATTGGCCAAATCATCGAGCTTTCCCCAATACATTTTTTCTGTTTGGTTCAATAAATTGGGAGAAAATTCTTTGATAGATCCGGATTCAACATCTTTTTCATAGAAGCAAAAATCTAAATTTTGCTGAATGGAAACTGGATGCAAATCGTTTTTAACATGGTTCTTTAAAACCTTGAATACATAAGGCAAGTTACTTACTTGACTAATTTTGCCATCATTTTTTTGTAAACAAAAGGATTCTAATTCAGCAACACCACCTTCACCACGGATATACCATTTGGATAAAACAGGAATGATGAGTGCATATTTTGAAGCATCCACAACAGGCGTTTCATCTTGATTATCAATTGATTCGACCTCATTTGAGTGAATGATAGGTTTTCTTCCAATAAGCTGCGATAAACGCAGTTCAAGTGATTTTCTAAATTCAGTGACCCAACCATCCTCACCATTCTGAACAAGTTGATTGTCTAATGGAGAAAATGATATTAGTATGTCGTATTCAAATTGCACGTCTTTAATCTTTTGGAAGGATGTCAAATGTACTAAATAACATCTAAAAACATGCAAAAAACTTGGTAAATTTTGTAAAAGGGAATGAAAAAAAACATCCCGAAAAAAAGTTGCTCCTCACAAAGATTCTTGTGGAGAATATCGGAGTCGAACCGATGACCTTTTGCATGCCATGCAAACGCTCTAGCCAGCTGAGCTAATCCCCCATTTTTTTTCAAAAATACAACTTTCTTCCCAGCATACTTCAGAATTCATCTACCCTAATTTTTATAGTTCAATTTTCTTCATTTCCTTTGTGGTATGTTAAATACCATTCTCATAATCATCGGAATTGTTTCTGCAATTATTCTGATTGCAGCAGCTATTTTACCTAAAAAAACCACCATCATTGCCGATATCCTCATTGAAAAATCAGTATCAACTGTTTTCGATTATGTGAAATTCCAAAATAATCAACACCATTACAATAAATGGGTCATGGCCGATCCAAATGCAGAATTTAAAAACACAGGAACAGATGCCACTGTTGGTTTTAAACTTTATTGGAACTCCAAAAACAATAATGTTGGTGAAGGCGAACAAGAAATCATTGAAATTGTTGATCAACAAAAAATCGTGAATGAAATTCGTTTCATCAGACCATTTTCTGGTACATCACTTTCTACAATGTCCCTCAATGAAAACAATACAAACAATACAAAAGTGAGCTTAACTTTTGAATCCGTTGCCAAATATCCCTACAATTTGATGTCGGCCTTGATGAGTTCTGTACTCAAAAAAGACATGGGCATCACCCTCCAAAATTTGAAAACCAACCTTGAAAAGTAAATGAGGTTATCCATATTTGCATTCGTTGGTTTTCTCACTCTTTTGGTTGGCTGTCAGCAAAACAATCCTCAAATTCCTGCCAAGAACGTTCAACAAAAAGACAGCGCTATTTCAACGAAAGATTCCGTAGATTCTTCTTCTTCAATTGTTCCATCAGACACAGTTAAACAATTATCTTTTAACAATCCTGTAATGTTTCCAACCGGAACATCTTTAGTTAATTTGTTAAAAGCCTACTATAATACCGGACAATTTCAAAAAATGAAACCGTTTTTAATTGTTAAAAACAATTCAAAGAAACCATTTGAAACTTCAATTGAAACAATTGATTGGGCCTACAAAATAACCTTGAAAAATTGCGAATGGATCACCAAAAAAAAGTTTAAATTAACCTACACTTCCACCATCAATAACACCCCTCACCTAGAACAGTATTATGGTGAAATTGTGAACGATACTGCAAAATTATATTACAATTGTTTGTTTGAAAACCCGTTCAAAAAACAATAAATTACAATCCTAAATGCTTCATATAAAGCATCGCACAAGCTTCTGCATCGCTTAAAGCATCATGGTGATTTAAGTGAATTTCGAACTCGTCGCAAAGCTTTTTAAGTCCCTTTTTATAAATCACATACGTGCATTTTTTTACGTATTTCGGATGAGGAAGTCTGTAAAAATCCAACGTCTTTGCCAAACAACTAAAATCGAATTTACCGTTGTGAGCAACCACCGTTTGTCCCTCAAAAAAATGAGCAATATCATCCCAAACTTCATCGAAAGTAGGCGCGTTTCTTGTACTTGCAGCCGTTAATCCATGAACTTTTGTATTCCAATAATTGTATTCATTGTTGGGCGGCTGCACCAAAATTGAAACCCTCTCTGTAACCACACCAAACATGACCCTTACAATGCCAATTTGACAAACACTGGAGCCCTGACTCGTTGCTGTTTCAAAGTCGAGAGCCGTAAAAATATGACTCATTTAATCTTACTTTTTCTTAGATTCTAACTCTTTTCTTTTTCTGGGGGATATGAGACTGTCTGCAGGATATTGACGTTTCATACTATCCAACAAACCATGTGCCCAAAGGCTAAATTCTTTCTTTTGTAATGGCGTAAGCACGGCCTCAGAATGAATGACAGTATAACTTTTCAATGGCATTTCACCCTCCTCAATTTCATCTAAACACTCTTCAATTTTATGGTACTGCTTCCAAGGTCTGTAATTTTGGAATTCATAAATATTGAAATGTTTTTTTCCATCCTCAATATGTTCTGCCAACCACCATTTTACAGGTTGAATTTTTGAATACCAAGGATAATTTGTATGATTAGAATGGCAATCATAACAACTGTTCCTCAAAATATTTTTAACCGTATTTGAAGTTGGATACATGGTATATAAAGCCGGATCGCGTTGAACCGAATCTTGCGTTACCCGAGGATCTATATTCATTTCCGCTGGAATGAACTGTATCAAAACGAAGAGTGCAATTACACCCCAAAATATTTTCTTTAGCATAATCTATTGACCCAAATCTCGGTATTTTCTTTGACAATTTGAAAAACATTTTCAAATCCCTCATCGCCCCCATACCAAGGGTCAGGAACTTCCGATCCAGGAGATTTTGGATCAAACTCTCTGAAAAGAACCACTTTTTGCTTTTCCTCTTCCGTTTTACATAGGTTCAATACTTTGCTTTGAACCTCGTCATCCATGGTGAGTAATAAATCGAAATGTTGAATATCATTTGCAGTGATCTTTCTGCTAATACTTGGAACCTCAATTCCATGAGCTATAGCATTCTTTCTTGTTCTAGCATCAGCCCTTTCACCATTATGAAGTCCATTTGTGCCACATGAATCTAACTCAAATAAATGAGTCATACCGCGCTTTTCTATTTCGTTTTGAAATAAGGCTTCGGCAAGCGGACTTCTACAAATGTTTCCCAAGCATACAAACACAATTTTCTGCATGCTACAAAGATAACCGTTTAAAATTACTTAACTGGAATCTTGTTGACAGTACCTTGAGGCGTAATTAAATACACTTCCTTTGTATTCTCTCCTTGTTGGTATTTGGTGATCACATTCACTGGCTCTACCCTTCTATATTTCACTTCCAATGTATACACAAACTGAATGCCTGGTTTTAGCGGCGAAGGATTGATAATTGCATCGAAACCGTCTGTAGAAACCTGATTGTAAAACAATGTGCTTCTGCTAATTGGATTTGCTGCAATTTTAGTTGCATCTGATGTGCCCTCATCGTCGAGGCTGCTTACTGCCAAAGGCTGATATCTGGTATAACGATCGGTTGGGAAACTCTGATTTTGTTGCTCTGTCATGGTGCGATAACATGTATCCAATTTTATGCCCATATTCGCCAACATTTTTAATTTTTTATTCAAAATCGCATTCGCTTTTTCACGAATGATTTGATTGGCCACGTCTGTTGAATCATATTGGTATTCAACTTTAATAAGATCATAAATTTCGCATTGCGCTGCCATTGAATAAAGTTGATCTAAATGCGCTGGATCATGATAACGAACGTGAATGTTCTTCTGCATTTCAAATCCTTTTGGAACCTGAATATAAGATTTTGAAAACGTTCTTTTTTCACGGTCAAAAATTGGAACCAAAGCAATCATATCGAGGTAAAAATGGTCTTTTTTGACACCTATTTTAGATGCCAATGCAATAAATTTATTGACTCTTTGCTGCAATAAACTATCCAATTCAGCAACTTTCTTCCCTGCTTGATTGATGTGAAAAATGGCAGTGTAATTTTGGGGATTTGCGTTATACAAAACATTCACCCTCACAACATGCTCATTTCCTGCGGTATAAGTGCTGTAGGTGTTTGTAACCTGCGACATTAACGCGTTATCGGTATAGTTATTCGTTTGAACATTGCCGCTGTATGGAGCTACATCTCCGCGACCTTTGGCTTTTTTATACGATTGACTTTGTTCGAAACGGTTGTTTTCATTGTACTGTGCATTGCCCGAAACTTGAGCGAATGAATTTCCTAAAGTTGCAAAAAATGCAACAACGATTAGATATTTTTTTTGCATAAATCAAATACGGTTTCAATGCAACTAAAGTTACATTGAGTCTTCTTAAAACTCAAATTTAAAGTAAATGTTGCTTAGAAAAGCGAAAATGACACGATTAATACACCAATTCGCCCCACTCAGCGCCAGAAATGGTTAATTTCTTGCCAGAATAAGCCTCAACAAAACCAATGATTTGCGCATCTACGCCAAATGACTTAGAAATTTCAATCATGGTTTCTGCTGATTTTGCATCAGTATAAATTTCCAATCGATGTCCCATGTTAAACACCTGAAACATCTCTCTCCAATCTGTATTGCTTTGTTCTTTAATTAATTGAAACAAAGGAGGAATAGGCATTAAGTTATTTTTTGTAATGTGAACGTTGTCGGCAAAGTGCAACACTTTTGTTTGGGCACCGCCAGAACAATGGATCATGCCTTTGATCACCTCACGGCCACATTCATCAAATATTTTCTTTACAATTGGCGCATAGGTTCTTGTAGGGGAAAGCACCAATTTTCCTGCATTCAAAGGAGAACCCGAAACTTCATCGGTGAGTTTCATATTTCCACAATAAACCACATCGCTTGGTAAATCTGTATTGAACGATTCTGGATATTTATCGCGATAAACATTTGCAAAAACATCATGGCGGGCGCTTGTTAAACCATTGCTACCCATACCCCCATTATATTCTGTTTCGTAAGTTGCTTGCCCGTAGCTCGAAAATGCCACAATCACTTGTCCCTCGCCAATATTTGAGTTATCAATGATATCTGAACGTTTTCCATGAGCCACAAGGGTAGAATCAACAATAATTGTTCTTACTAAATCTCCAACATCGGCAGTTTCACCACCAGTTGAATGAATTTCTATGCCATGTTCACGCATATTTTGGCAGAAGATTTCACTTCCCTCAATTAAAGAAGAAATGACTTCACCAGGAATCAAATTTTTATTTCGGCCAATGGTGCTAGAAAGCAAAAACGGACCTGTAAAACCGGCGCAAAGTAAGTCATCGGTATTCATCACAATGGCATCTTGAGAAATGCCTTTCCAGACCGACATGTCACCAGTTTCTTTCCAATAAATATACGCCAAACTGCTTTTAGTGCCGGCTCCATCTGCGTGCACAATGGTGCAAGCCTCAGGATCGTGACTCAAATAATCGGGAATTACTTTACAAAAAGCCTTTGGAAACAATCCTTTGTCGATGTTTTTGATGGCCTTATGCACATCCTCTTTTTGTGAAGAAACGCCACGCTGCGAATATTTATCAGACATACTGCAAAGATAGTGAAATGCAAATCTTTTCACTAATTTTGGGGCAATGAAAATCATTTCTTACAATGTAAATGGCATTCGAAGTGCCCATTCAAAAGGATTATACGATTATTTGCAATCGGAAGGCGCCGATGTGGTTTGTTTCCAAGAACTTAAGGCTCTCCCCGAACAAATTGAACAAGCTCCTTTGATTGAATTAGGCTACAATTGCTATTGGTTTTCAGCGCAAAAAAAAGGATACAGTGGCGTGGGTATCATTTCAAAACAGGTACCTATTCATGTTGAATATGGCTGCAATCACGAGCTTTTTGATTTTGAGGGACGTGTGATTCGGCTCGATTTCAACTGGGGAAGTGTCATTTCAGCTTATTTTCCAAGCGGAACCAGCGGCGATGACCGACAAAACATCAAATTCGATTTCCTCAATTATTTCTTTGAGTATATTGAATCCCTCAAAAAGCAAATACCAAATTTAGTGGTTTGTGGCGACTATAATATTTGTCACCATGCAATAGATATTCATGATCCAGTGAGCAATAAAAATAGCACAGGATTTTTACCTGAAGAACGCGAATGGATGACAAAATGGTTCAATGCAGGTTTTACAGATTCGTTTAGAACTTTAAATCCAGAACCTCACAATTATACTTGGTGGAGCTTTAGGGCCAATGCTAGAGCCAATAACAAAGGCTGGAGAATTGATTATGTGAGTGTTGCAAATGAACTAGCCGCAACCATTATTTCATCTGGAATTGATCCAAATGCTAAACATTCCGATCATTGTCCTACCTGGGCTTCTTTGGCTGTTGATTAATCCCAACATTCCATCAAAAGAAGATGGCCATCGGCATGTAAAATTTCTACAAATCCATCGTTTAGAACTTCATTAGAACTGCTGGTTCTTTCTGGAAGCTTCAAAGTTTCGTTGTTTAGATTGTAAACCAAGTTTTTGGTGATGATTCCATTGGCTTCACCTACTGGGAAAATTGAAATTTTAGTGCCTTTGGGATACCATTTTTGGAAATTTTTAGGCAATAAATAAACCCTAGAATAATCGTCGAGCAACCCTAACGTCATTTTGCCTGCAAATTGTGATAAGGTAAATACGTTGTTAAAGTGGTGATCTTGCCTGTAACCTGTGCCCCAAATAATATTGGCAGCGGGAAATCCTTTGCCAATTAAAAATTCAATTCCTTTTTGCAAATCGGTTTTTTCTTGATCGGGTGCATGAACTTTTTCGACGTGACTTAAATGAGGATATTCTTGCAAATCAATGTTTTGAGCTGAATCAAAATCGCCAAGCCAGGCATCAAATTTAATCTGCTTTTCCAACACCCTATGAATGGCACCATCGAGCACCAAAACAAATGGCGACCATTCCATGAGTTGATTCAATAATGATTCAGAGCACTCCATTCCATTGGCAATGATCAATGCGGGTTCTTGATCGTCTCTCACAATATGGTGCGAACTCATGATACAAAAATCAATGTTCTCAAACGATTTTTTATGTATTTCGACTAAAAACAATAAAAAATCCCTCGAAAAAGAAAAAATAGACCGAATTTTGAATCACTTTTTACGTTATATATTTATGAAACCACATATTCTTTGGGCCGACGACGAAATCGATTTACTAAAACCTCACATTTTATTTTTAGAGGGAAAAGGTTACGAAGTTACGAGCGTTAACAGCGGTAGAGATGCCATTGATGCAATCAAAAAAACAGAATATGATTTGGTATTCTTAGATGAAAATATGCCCGGTATTTCTGGTTTGGATGCTCTTGCCCAAATCAAACAAGATCGCCCAAACATTCCGGTGATTATGATTACCAAAAATGAGGAAGAGCATATAATGGAAGAAGCCATTGGCAGTAAAATTGCCGATTACCTCATTAAACCGGTCAATCCAAACCAAATTCTACTCAGTGTTAAGAAAAACTTAGATGAAAAACGACTTGTAAGTCAAAGAACCACACAAGGTTACCAACGAGAATTCATGCAAATTGGAATGACCGTTTCAGATAAGTTGAGTTTTGAAGAATGGAAAGAAGTTTATAAGAAATTGGTTTATTGGGAAATTGAACTCGACCAAACCAATGAAGATGGTATGAAAGAGGTTTTTGAAACCCAAAAATCTGATGCCAATCGTAACTTCTGTAGGTACGTTTCCGACAATTACAATCGTTTGGTAAATAAACAAAGCGATGAAATTATCATGAGCCACAATCTCTTTCGCAAAGTTGTTAACCCGCTTTTAGATGGAGATTTACCTGTGGTGATGGTACTTTTAGACAATCTAAGATTTGATCAATGGAGAGCAATTTCTGAAACCCTTGGCGATAAATTTAGAATTGATAACGAAGATATCTATATGAGCATTTTGCCAACAACCACTCAATATTGTAGAAATGCCATCTTTAGTGGAATGATGCCTTTAGACATCGAGAAAAGCTTCCCTGATAAATGGAGTAACGACGAAGATGAAGGTGGTAAAAACTTATACGAAAAAGAATTCCTTGAAGAACAATTAAAACGTTTGAGAAGGGACATCAAATTTGGTTACACGAAAGTTACAAATCTTGATGGGGCTAAAAATTTGGTTGATCAAGTGCCAAATATGCTTCACAATAAATTGAATGTAATTGTATATAATTTCGTTGACAATTTTTCTCATGCCAGAACCGATGTTCATATTGTGAGAGAACTTGCTGAAAACGAAGCTGCATACAGAAATGTAATGGCAACATGGTTTAAACACTCACCTCTTTGGGAAGCCATCCAACGCATTAGTGAAAAACCTTGCCGACTTGTAATCACTACAGACCATGGTAGTATTCGCGTGAAAGATCCAATTAAAATCATTGGCGACAAAAATGTGAATACCAATTTGCGATACAAACAAGGGAAGAACATCACTTACAACCCAAAAG
>JACCDW011259334.1_pt1 | contig 49680 bp, 128 predicted proteins | sample 7449781 | NCBI WGS metagenome assembly JACCDW01 (sample SAMN15323449, study PRJNA562643) | freshwater metagenome | isolation source: river surface water | place: USA:Blue River Watershed | collected 2017-08-18
AACCTGATCCCAAACAGAGACACACCCACGACTAGCAATCTGCCAAACCTGATCCTGAACTTGAGCACAAATCTTATCATCCAACCTATTCTTTACACTCTTACTCATGATCTCTCCTGATTTTGAACCACAACCTGATTTAAAACATTATGCACAACCTGATTCAAAACATTATGCAACAGCATGTTTAACTTAACCTGATACGTCACTCTAATATAAAATTTAGGACTAACCAATTTAACAACTCGATTATCACCAATTATATTTTTTCTCAAACTCTTACTCATGATCTCTCCTAATCTTAACAGAAATCGGATTCCAAACGATTCTCAACTCATTCCAAATTACATTTGAAACATTTCTCTTGACTCCAACGATAGAGCGATTTCTAATCTTACGCGAAATATTAGTCCAAATTTTACGCGAAATCTGAATCGAAATCTTACGCGAAATCTGATCAGAAATCTTTAACTTCTGGTTCTTTTCCATCCGAATGTACTCGTACTCGAAGAGAATTATTTTCAATTTGGGGTCCAACTTTGAACGCACCATGATGGGGCGTTGAATCTCCAAATTCTTCAAAATTGATTCATGATCCATTTTTGCCTGCTCCCATGTCTGTTCATTAACCTTGTCCCAATCCCTAAAGTTAAAAACCTTATTCCTAATTTTAGTTTTCAAACTCTTACTCATAATAAACTCTCTGCCAGATTTTAAACAGAACCATATCAACCTTTTCAAAAACCAGACATGTAACCTTAAAACTAACCTTATGACAGACAAAAAACCCGCCTAATGTTATCTCTCCTGATGTCAGACAAATATCCCTATTCCTAACCTTGTCTTTCAAACTTTTACTCATAATAAACTCTCCAAAATTTTATCAAAAACATAATCACCATCAACCTTATCACAAACCTTACAACTAACCTGATCTAAAACCTGATGCCAGACAAAAAACCCTAGCCCTGACCTTATAATATACGCTCTTTGGACGACAAAGAAGATTTTAGTTTTCAAACTCTTACTCATAAATATAAATCCCAAATTCTTCGAAGATTATGTTGCACATTTCTAATCTGATCACTAATCTGATCCCAAACCTGATCCCAAACATGACTCCTGACCTGATTGTAAACCTGATTCCTGACCTGATAATAAGCATGACTCCTGACTTGATGCTGCTCAATTTGATTAGCAACTTGATCAATTACATTATACAAAACCTGATCTTTTAAACTCTTACTCATAAAGTTAATCCCAAATTCTTTGAAAATTTCCTCGAAAATCTCCCCAAACCAACAATCTGGCAGCAACATGATCCCAAGCCTTATTATAAATCCAATCCTGAACTTGATTATCTAAATCATGATACATGACCCGCAACGCAATATTATTGTTGATTTTATCTTTCAAAGCCTTACTCATATTAAACTCTCAATAGATGTTATGCAGTTCCCAAATTTCATCCCAAATTTTATTTCTAAACTGAACATAAACCTGATCGCCAACCTGATCGCTAATACGACCGACTACCTGATCCCAAACCTCTACTCTCTTGAAAGAACGCGATATAGCAGGACCAGTTTGAACATAAACCTGTCTCCTGACCATTCTCTCACACCGTTCTAATTTATATTTCAAACTCTTACTCATAATCTTTAACGTCCCACTAAATCTTATCCCACATCTGACTATTAACTTGAATGATAACCCGACGACCTACCTGACGACAAATTTCATAATTAACCTGTCGTATTGAATCTTCTGAACCCATGCTCTTTCCGTTAACTTAATCCAAATATCTCTCCTAACTTGCTCCCTCATGTGATCTTCACTTTGATCCACCACTTGATCTAAAACCTTTGATCTGATCTCTCCAGATACTTTGGTTACAATTTTCCACGAAACGTCATTGAAAACCAATTTCACAACATTATTTCGCAAACTCTTACTCATGATCTCACTTAAATATGACTTTCCCCAAAAAAGGCTTTACGCCAAATTCGCCGCCGAAGATTTATGGTTAAATCTTTCCATAGTTGATCTTCAATATTATCCCGAACTTGCTTCTGAACACAAAAATCAACGGAAAAATCAAAATTAATCAAAATTAATTTGCCGCCTAATTTTTCCCAAACCCGACGATCAAGATTGTCTTTCAAACTCCTACTCATGATGTCCCTTAACAATCAAAACCCTGACCTGACCCACAACCTGATCCCAAACCCGATCCCAAACATGTTCCCTGGCCCGATAATAAACCCTACCAGTGATTTGATCATAAACCTCACTCCAAACCTGATCATAAATATTTTTCATGATTTTATCTTTCAAACTCCTACTCCTACTCCTACTCATGATCCAAAACCTTATTCCTAACCTTTTCTTCCCAAACCTGATCATAAACGCCGTGTGTGTTCCAAACCAAATTCCTAACCTTACCGCCAACCTGTACACCTACCAGACTAAAAATCTGAAATTCAACCTGATCCAAAACCTTATCTCTAACCGTAAGCACGTTTTTTATAACCCTTTTTTTCAAACTCCTACTCATGATCCGTCCTGTCATCATCTTCCCAAATTTTATGAAAAACCTCAAATCTAATCTCCATCCAAACCTCAACCTCCTGCTTAATGTGTTCCCAAACATGATCGTAATCTAATTGATCACAAATCTCATCACAAAGCTCACCATAAATGTTTACACTGATTTTTTTTCGCAAACTCTTACCCAATTCGACCACTCCTGCTCAATTTGATTAGCAACTTGATCAATTACATTATACAAAACCTGATCAGCAACATAAAGCTGATCCCAAACTTCATTGCGAATCTCATCTGAAACCCCAATTCGCTCTGAAAGATCATCTAAAACTTGTTGCCAAACCTCAATATAAACCTCTTTACTCATTTTCTTTTATCCACAACCTCTTTCTCAATTTCAAATCTTACGAGCCTCAACGATACTAAACTGTTCAAAAACCTACAAAGATTTGTTGAAATAAAATAAGCAGTAGCAACCTCACTCATAGAAATATGATCACATAATTTATGCCTAATTTTAGTTTTCAAACTACTACTCATCATCTAATCTCCAAATCGTACCCCAAACCTTAATACTAACCTGATCGATAACGTGACTGCTAACCTGATCGCTAATACGACGCCCAACCTTAAAACTAACATAATTCCCAAATTGATCCGATACTTTAACCCATATCTTATCCCGAATCTTGTTCTGGAGCTTGTTTTTAACGCTCGCACTCATAAATCTCACTCCTTGTCCGAAGTTACAGCATCAAAAACCTGATTCCAAACGTGACTCCAAACGTGATCCCATACCTGCTCCCAAACGTAAACCCCAACGTGATCCCTGACCTGAATTTTAGTCTCATATCGAATGAAAGTTATCTCTCCAAATTCATCAATAAAACTACTAATCGGAACAAATCGATCCCTTATCCTGCTTTTTAAACTCTTACTCATTATCTTTCCTTATTTTATAAATAAACATTTTATAAATAAACCTAAAACCGAATCTATCCAAAACCTTATTCTTTACCTCATCCAAAACCTTATCGAAAACCTTAATCCTTACCCGAAGCTCAACCTGAATCTGAACATTTTCCCTAATCTGATCCCAAACCTGATCATAAATCTGATTATTAACCTTATTCTTCAAACTCTTACTCATTATCTTTCCTTACTTTATCACGAACCTTCACCCGATAATAAACCTGAAACCGAACCTTATCAAAAACCTTATTCCTTACCTCACCCCAAACCTCATCCCAAACCTTATCCAAAACCTTAATCCTTACCCGAGTCAAAACCTGATGACTAACCTTTTTCTTAATCTCAGTGACTAACGCTCTAAATTGCACGCGATGTAAAACCTTTTGCAAAACTTGAACCCAAATCTGATTCTTCAAACTCTTACTCATAAAATTTTTCCCTACTCAAAACCCAAATCCCAAATCCCGCAAGGTCTTCATTCCAGTATCCATCCAAAACTTTATTCAAAACCCTATTTCTCACCTGATCACTAACCTGCTAACCTGACGACGAACCTGATAACGAACCTGAAAACCACTTGGGGGTCTAATGACTTTTTTTAATAACGTTGTGAAACCCAAAGGAACTCGTGAATCGGTTCTCGTACCATCCTTATCCCAAATCAATTTATCAACCTCCATCGTGAGTTTATCACAAATCTCATATTTCAAACTTTTACTCATGTTCTATCCTTCATCCAATGTTTTACATGATTCCTAATCCAAATTTGACCCGCAACTTTATGCCAAATCTGATCGCAAACCTCCGCACCTAACTGATCCATAACCTGATCCATACTTCAGCCCTAACCCTGTTTTTTAAACTCTTACTCATGATCTTTATTCATTGACGAATTCCATGATGATCGCCTTATCCCTGACCTGTTCCCCAACCTGTTCCCCAACCTTATCCCATATCTGATTCCTAATCTGATTCCTAACTTTATAACTAACCTGATAGGATTGAAATCGTGATTCCTGGTTGAATACGAGATTCATAATCTGATTCCTAACCCTGTTTTTTAAACTCCTACTCATGATCTACTCTTCCTTCAGCAATATGATCCCAAAATATCTGATCCAAAATCCTATCGGTCAATCTAGGGACAACTTGATCCACCTGAATAAGAACCTGAAAGTGAATCTGATTCCGTACCAGCCACTCAATATCATGGGTTATTATTTCACCCCAAACCTGAACCTTAACTTGTTGCAAAACCTCTTCCCCAACCTGAATCGATACCACATCGCCAGCCTTTCCCCAATTCGAAACCTGCTTTTTCAAACTTTTACTCATAAATCTCACCCTATCCCAAGTATCATTCCAATCATTCCAAACCTGACTGCGAACCTGTTCCAAAAACTGATTCGGAGACCTCGGTGGTGCCATCAAGGGAGAAGTACCAACCTGTTCCCTAACCTTATTCCAAACTTTAGTCACAACCTGATCCCAGACCTGATTACTAACCTGTTTGGCAAGATGAATGTCATGAATCATTTTCATAACTTTTAATTTCAAACTCTTACTCATTATTTTGATCTTAAACTTGATTCCAAACCCAATTTGCGACCTGATTGCAAACCCCCGCATCTACCTGATTATTAACCTCTCCCTTGACTTGTTCCCAAACCTGTTTCACAATCTGATTCTTAAAGACGGGAAACTCCTCCCCACCTAAATGATCCACAACCTTATCCATGATTTCCATCCATACTCTTGACCTAACCCTGATTTTTAAACTCCTACTCATGATCTAATCCTAATCTTTCTCAAGACCTGATCATAAACCTGATCCCAAACCTGATCATAAACCTGATCCCAAACCTGATCCCAAACCTGATCCCCTACATTTTCTCTATACTTAATCTTTCTGTTAACCTCTTCCACAACCTCGTCACGAATAGTTTTGTTAATTTCACTCTTAAAACTCTTACTCATGTTCTTACCTCATCCCAAATATCATTCCAATCATTCCAAACCTGACTACTGACCTGTTCCGAAACCTCAATCCATACCAGACGTAATACCTGATCCCCCATTTTATCACTAGCCCGATTATATAAATCATCAGGAACCTTATCTTTCAATTCATCTCTAAGCAGTTTCCAGCACAAAAAAAGCTGCTTTTTTAAACTCTTACTCATGAATCTCACTCCACAACTTAATAAAAACCCGTTGCTGAACCTTAAACCAAATCACATCTCGTGACACGCAATAAACCTGATCATACATCTGATTATAAACTTTCCAACTACACTCAAAGTTCACATTCAGCTTCAGCTTATCTTTCACACTCTTACTCATAAATCTAACTTTCCTTAAATCTCATCAATCTCGTAAATCTGATTGAATACTCTTTTCCAAATCTGATTCAAAACATCATTTGTTACCATATTTTTGACTTGATTCTTTATGTGATCAGAAATCTTCATGTTATTCTCAATTTTCTCGATTTGATCGCCTACGATCTGATTCCAAATCCTACTCTTCAAACTCTTACTCATTTTCAACCCTCAACTTATTGACGAAGATATAGCTCGAAGATATAGCTCGAAGATATAGCTGGACTATTTTTTTTGTGAAATAACCCCATAAAACTTTGTGAAGCTATTTTCAAACACAAAACAGTCCACCATCCACATTTTGTGAAGGCAATTTCTGGTTATTAACCAGCAATTTTGTGCAATGTCATGGTTATTAATCCACATTTGCTCAAATTCTTTTCTTGTAAAATAACAGAAAAACAACAACCAAAACACCATAATAATAAATCATGATCATGTTCATTCTATCACCCACTCTATCAAGATTTGTGCTGCTAATGTTATACTCACATGCGGAATGCCATCAATCTCTGTGAACTCAAATAACCCAGGAGTAGCATCCAAATACAAATTGTAAATGCTCTTATTAGAACATCTATAATAACTCCCCTCAGCATCACCTTTTGGAATAGCTTTAGATCGCTTCAATAAACTTAACAACTGCTTGTCCTTACTTGTCAACTTCACTGCTTTTCCTCGAAATCATTCAATTTTATATCAGGTTATTACCTGTGATTAACTACACATAATGAAATCAAACACAACTCCTGCCGCTTTTTACAGCATTAGTCAAATTATAGCACAAAAAATACGCTTTTATATCCAAAATCAAAAAGTCATGATGAAAAAGTGTGCCAAACTTAAAAATAAATAGAAAAAATGTTGGGAAAGTGTAGGAAAAAATAAGGGAAAAGGACCTAGCTGCCACTCTTTTGTGCAGCTTGCCTAATTTTTATGCAATTTTTTATCGATTTTTTAGCTTTTGCTTAGTCAATTAGCAGAATTGTCGCCTAATTTTTGTGCAATGCTTATTTTTTAAGCAATAGCTTTATGAAACGATAGAGAACAAAAACAGAACAAAAACAGAACAATTTGTGAACAAGAGTGAACAAAACAGAAATCAACTGAGAAAAAATCAGAACAAATAAAGAACAAAAGAGAAATCAACTGAAAAATCGTTAGTGAAAAGATTTCAAATCGATAAAAAATGCAAAAAACGTTAAAAAGTGAGAGTGAAAGGATTTCAAGATTCAATGAAATGCGACCCTGGTACTATTGTTGAACAATTGAACAATAGTACCAGGGGAAAGCTCTCAACAATAGTACCCTTTAATGTACGGATGGTTTACTATTTCTATTTAAGAAAGGGTTTTGGCTATGCTGAATGATGAAAGTGTCGAAGATGAGGATCAATACGAAGAAGATGAAAGCGAACAAGAAGAGTTAATTGAAGCTTTACATGAAGCTTTCGACTCGCTTCAGTTGGCTTTTTCTGAATTTGATCGTATATTGAAGAAATTTGATCTTCATAAGTGGAACCGATGGAAAGCTGGCGGCAAGCTAGTGTCGAATGAGTTTCATTCTAATTATCCTTGTGCTGAAGAGTGCATTGAGGGATTAGAAGATTAATTTCTTGAAAGGTGACGAGATGAATAAAGAGACATATTCTGAAAAAGAGAAAATATTGTTTGAACGGTTGGGTCTTTCGTATTTACTGGAAAGTGAATCAATTGAACCTCTTGTCGCGTACAGAACAGCGGCAATCAAATGTTTCATTGATGGAGCCGTAATAGGCAAGAGTCCCTACGATCATCAAGATGTAGAATCTCTAAGATGTTGTTGTTATGCATTTGAAAATTCGACAACAAAGCGATTAACTCCCGAATGGGATGCAATGATTGAAATTGATGTGAGTGATCTTTTGGCATGGAGATATAAGAACAAATCGGGAGAGAATAAATGAAGAATTTTAATATTGGAGATAGTTTAGCAGTAGAGTTTACTGACCACTACAAGATATACAAAGTACACAAAGCGACATTGTATGATGTAACACTAGAATCAGGTCTAATTGTTAGTCAGTACGACCTAAGAATGTTTGCAAATGTTCCAGTTGGTGCAGTTAGGGTTGTTCGTGTGACTCAAGAAATCAAAGATGCTATTTCAAGGCATAAAAAAATAAGTTTTATAATGAAATACTGCAAACCAGAATATCGTAGTTTAGTAGAAAAAAAAGCAATCAAAAGTTAAACAGAATTTGTGCTTATATTAGAAAGAAAAAAATTCAACAACTCTAACAAATGAGCTTTTTACCAGGATTTAAGCGAACGGGATGATGGTTTCGTTCGTCTTTAGTTCTGGAGGAATAATGCAACAACAGAAGATTTTTTTCGGATATTTCCCTAATACTAATATACCGCATGTTAAAGAGCCTACACACGAACAGAAATGGAAGATATTAGATGATACATTTCAGTCGTTTGTAGGTAATGAAGCTGCTGTGAGTAAAGTGAAAACTGCTGCGTTTACAGCACTAGGTCGATTCAATCATGTGATGCGAGACATTAGTTTTGCATTTTTCGGACCAGCCAGTTCGGGTAAAACTACCTTAGCTAGGTTGTATGCAAAAGCGGTGGATTTACCATTTTTGGAGATTAGTCCTAAGTCTATCAAGACAGTAGGTGATTTATTTGCAGAAATTGGCAAAGTTCTTGAGGAGTCGGAACTTCCACTATTTCCTATAAAGTCTAATCATTTTATATTGCCACCTATGGTGATTTTCATTGATGAAGTTCACGCGCTGAGTAAAGGTATTGTGCAAGGTTTGCTGAAGGCTACCGAATACAATGATTCTCAGATGAATACTGAGGATGGAAATTATGTGGACACCAAGAATGTCACTTGGATGATTGCGACAACGGACGAAGGCAAGTTGTTTGATGCATTTCGTACTCGGTTCTCTGCTGTGAACTTGAAGTATTTGTCCAAGGAAGAGATTGGACGTATCATTAGTAAATCTAATCCAGATTTATCTGAAGAAGTGTGTCAGTTAGTGGCATTTTACAATAGTCGAATACCACGTAAGGCATTAGAATTTACGCGATACATGCGAATGGTTAAAGAAATGCATCCTGAAAAGTCTTGGTTTGCTGTTGCCCGTAAGGTAGCTAAGGAAGAGGGGATTGACGAGTACGGTATGCATGAGGTTCATTTAAAGATTTTGAGGGCATTGGGTAAAGGTCCAGTGGCTAGAAATCGTATGAGTATAGTATCGGGTCGTAAGGATGAGGAGACGGAGCGTTTCATTATGCCTTGGTTACTATGTGAAACAGATGATCAACCTGCATTGGTCACGGTTGGAGCTAAGGGTTATTTGATAACGGAAGCGGGTCGAGCAGAATTGAATAAGCGAGGAATCGAATGAGTAAGAGTTTGAAACGTATAGTAGTGACTGAAAAATACAACAAAATCTTAAGGTTATTTTACGATGATGAAAATGTAAATGAAAGGTTTTATGTTGTAAGGTCAATTGTATACAACAAATTGATAAAGGAATTAAGAATATCGTTCAGAATTCGATCCCGAACTTTTTAAGCAATTGGTGAAAAGGTCGATAAGAATAATGAGTAAGAGTTTGAAAAAATCGATATCAACAAAGACATTTACGGAGTTAGCCATACGTCTTTTTGGTTACGATTATCGAGTAATGATGATGACTGACATTGCTTTTCTTGGAGAACCTTCGATATGCATGATGTCCCGAAAAATAAAGCATAAGGTCGGAGTGGTTGAGGATCAAATTACTCTTTGTATAGTACAAGGAATTGTGAATCAATTTGAAGAAAAACTGAAATAAAACGAACCTTTGATTGATTTGCTTGTCTTTAATTGTGAAAGGGAACAGAAATGAAGATTGGCGATTTGGTAAGAAAACGGTCTGGCAAGCCTTTTAAATCTGGCAACAAGGAAGAAACTATTGTTGAATTTGCGGTCAACAAGTATACCGATAAGAAAGCGGTTCGATTATCTGACGATAGTATTGTTGATCTTTGGATTTTAGAATTAGTAATACATAGTACCTAAATTTAAGGAGAGAAGCGTGATCCTTACGATTTCAGAACGGATTGATCAACTGTCAATATTATTTGAGGATTTGGATATCAGTGAAAATCCCAATTACAAAACCATGATTTTGATGAGGCAAGCATTGATCCATGAGGGAATTCCGCTTGTGCTTGCAGAACAAATTGTGGCTAATATGAAAATCAGTGTGAGTGAAAGAGTATTCGTTGTAGCTTCAGATAGTTTACACAATTTGATTAACAAAATAGCTCATGCGATTCATCTCATGTATATTCAAGTACAGAAAGACTTTTACAATGATTCAAATGTGATTTGTCTTTATTTGTGTCGGGATATGAAACTTGAATTGGAGTTTTGAAAATGAAATTGATTAAAGAAGTACAATACGAAGTTGAAGGCAAAATACCAGAGGGAATTAATGCTGGACAACCGCAAGTTTTCTCTAAGGCAACATATTCATTGAGTTTATCGAAAAAAGAGATGAATGAAATCATTATTGATTTGTCAAAAGTCGAAGGAAAGAAACAAACGACTAAAAATTTGTTGTCTTGTCTTATAGATGGAAGTATTGCATAGGTAAACAATAGTACCCTTTAGGATTGTTCGGATCAAAGAATTTTGTGAGGACTCGGCAGGCAATGGATAGTCATATCAAATACTATGGTCTTATAAAGAGTTTCTACGGCGAAACTCGTGCTAAAAGATCAGGCGTTCTCTATATGAATCATATAGATGAAGGAATCGAAATTCTATCAAAAATAGATGCTAGCATTAACGCCATAGCAGCTTTTTGTTTGCATCCTATTATTCAGGATGATTCTAATCTGCTTAGCGGAATTGAATTGATTACGAAAGAAATAGATGATATTCACATGCCTTTTGTTCTTGCTACATGCATGGAATATAGAAATGTTGCCAATCGTGGTTTAAGTTGTTATCAAGTAGACAATCCCGAAAATATTTATCTTGGTCCTTTAAAAGATGTTCGTGATATGTTGGTTGCTGACAAAGTTCAAAACAGGAAGGATTTTTTGAAATATCATTTTGGTACGCATCCGAAGTCTAAGGAGTTAGATGTATATTTCAAGAATTGGTTGCGGCGTTTAGAGATAACAGAATCAATGTACGAGTCTTTACTGAACAATAGTACCCTTTAGGGTTGTTCGGATCAAAGAATTCTGTGAAGGGGGAAAACAAATGAGTGAATATTATTGGGCTTATGACATATATGGAAATCATAGGATTGCGAAGGAATTCTCAGGCAAACCAAGTTTAATATTGTTTGATAAAGTTGTCCCTGTTGATGAGGCATCAGGTTATTTAGGAGATAGAATAATTGCTCCTTCTGACAATTCAAGCTTTAAAAAGCTTGATAGGAGTACCTTTCCAGATGGTTATTTTTGGATTTCTTTTTACGAACCAACGGAAGCGAATCAAAGGTTTTATATCTTGCTTGGTCGGAGAGGCACATGGGAGTTGTTCGATGCGTGGAGTATGACACCAATACTTCCTATTGATTATGTTTCTATTTTGGTGGGACCGAGGATTGAAGTGCCTCCGTATAATCGGGAAAAAGTCAAACAATGAAAGACGAAATTGCTGAACTTTTGGCGAATCATTTGCAAAAAGAATTAGACTGTGATTATGAAGGCATGAGTCAAATTTTGTTTGGTTCATCAAAGGATTATCTGTTTGATTCGGTGAAATTCCGAGATGGTGAAATCAAGATTGTTTTCAAGCGTGATGACAATAATATTTTGTACGAATTGAGTTTGCGACCGACTAAATGGGAAAAGGTCAAACAATAGTACCCTTTAGGTTTGTTCGGATCATTTCACTATAAGGATTTATCATGGGAAAAGAACAAAGAAAAGCTTTGTTGCGAATTGGTGCTCATCATCCAGCTTTTTCAGTTGATGAAAAAGATAAATTAGCACAATATTTCAATAATGTTACAAAAATTGCGCGTGAAGCTGTTGGTGCGGTAGGTAACGACGAAGATCAAAAAGCTGACTGGTGTAGTGATCAGTTAGAACAACTAGGACTTTCGGAGGAATGTATTCGCGTTGAATACGATCCTGAATATTCAGGTGGGAACTATTCTGGCGTAGGACAGTTCGCATATCTTCCTGTGAAGATGCTTGATGCAATTCAGGGTGAAACTTTTGAACGTAAGGTAGAAATTGTTTTTGAAAAAACTACTGGTTATTTCAAAGAGAATATCATACATTACAGCAATGAGATAATCTCTTGTGAACAATAGTACCCTGTAGGGTTGTTCCTATCATTTCACTATAAGGATTTATCATGGCTAAATCTCGTTATCCATTTAGGGTTGTTGATACTTTCAACAATAAAGTATTGTCTCAACACAGATCGTTGCAAACTGCTGTGAAAGCAGAAATAAAGTTTCGGAAGGAGTGCAAACGCGCAAATAATGGTGGTTGTGTCCCTACAATTGTTCAGTTTGAGGACAAAAAGCTAGAGGGTGATGAATTGGAATACTATTTTTCGTTGATTGATAAATATTCATTTAATTGAAATTTGGGCGAACCGAAATCGTTTTTGTTCTTTCTATTGCAATTGTTCGGATCATTTCACTGTAAGTATCATGGCTCAAAATTATGTTGGATTTGTCTTGGTTGTAGGTTCTGATGGTGTACCATTTAGGAAATTTTTGAAGAATTGCAAGTCTATCGGGGTCAAATTAACTGACAGTATTCAGTCTGCTATAATTCGTGATGACATTTTGCAAGCCATGAATGATGCAATAGTTTGCCAGAATCATTTAATCCCGACTTTGGGAGGGTATGGTGCTTTATCTAATGGTTATAAACTCCTCCCAAATTCTGCAAAGGCTTGTATTGTCGAGCCAACAGATTTGGATGAAGATGCTTTTAATTCAAGCATTAAAGAGTCTTTGATTAAAAAAATCAAAGATAAGCTGAGTACAAATGAGTTCGATTTATTCAAGAAACATTTTTTAAAATAGTCGAACCTATTCTGTTTTGTTCTGTCTTGATTATTGTGGGTTACGATACTTTACTTGTTTTGGAGAATATAGTTATGCCTCATAAGGTATGTCCATCGTGTTCAAAGAGCAATGGTTGTCGCACGATGGTTTGCGAGTGCGGTCACAATTTCTTTGGTGATACTGAAACCAAGAGTGTGGTTGAAGTCAAGAAGAATCCGTTCTCTATCCATGAACGATTTCATTTCATTGAACAACTTGTTGGGATGGTTGCTACTGGTCAGCAATGTAGTGCGATCATTACTGGCAAGGGTGGTTTGGGCAAGAGTTACACTGTTGTTAAGGCATTAGAAGATCGTGGACTGTCTAATGTTTCTGGTCGTGAGACTGCTTGTTCTGATTACGATACTTATCGTATTGTGAAGGGTTACAGTACGGCTAAAGGGTTGTATCGTACCTTGTTTGACAATCAGAACAACATCATTGTGTTCGACGATACCGATGCTGTATTGGATCATGACGTTAGCTTGAATATTCTCAAGGCGGCGTTGGATTCTTACAGTCAGCGTATCATCAACTGGAACGCTGAGATGAAGGGTGACGAACTTCCGAGAGAGTTTGAGTTCAAGGGTAGGATCATTTTCATCTCTAATCGTTCGCATCATTCAATCGATCAAGCGATTCGGTCGCGGTCGATGATGGTGGATTTGACGATGACGAATGAGGAAATGATTGAGCGAATGGATTACATCGCTTGTCAACCTTCATTCATGCCAGAGATTGAAGCACCTGTGAAAGCTGACTCGGTAAAATTTCTGTCAGATCATTTGGATGAAATCAAGGATATCAGTTTGCGAACCTTGATATCGGTAATCAAGATTCGCAACAATGGTGGAGAGTGGGAGAAGTTCGCCCATTACATTATCAGTACGATGCCTAGTGCGGCATAACAATAGTACCCATGCTGGTTAGTAGCTCAATGGTAGAGCGGCGATGATATACATCGTTGACACAGGTTCGATTCCTGTCTAACTAGTTTCATTTCATTTGTGAGGTAATTATGGCAAAAAGAATTGATTGGCGAAAAGCAAAAGTAGTAGCAAGTCGTAAGCCTACTGCGGGTGAAATAAATTTTGGTTATGGTTCATACCATTATGCTACTTTTGATGATTGGGTGCAATGGGTCAAAAATGATGGTTCCATTAAGCGATGGACTGTAATTGATGGTGTACGTTGGACATTTTGTTACGTAAAGGCATCATGAGCAAGACAACTCCTGGTTACGTTTTATTTGAAATTCGTTTGGGCGATATTGATGCTAGCATACGTCAATGTGATCAGACTGAGAAAAGCTTATTTGGTGCCAAATCGGAAGATGCCATTTCGGCGCGTAAGCTAGCGAGAGTCAAGAAACACAAGCTCAAATGTTTGAGGGCAAAATGTTTGCGTTATAGGAATGAAATTGGCTTGTTGAATGTAGAAATTGAAAAAGCGATTCAACAATAGTACCCTTTTGTGTTGTCGGTTAACTTAAAAATTGGAGATGAAAAATGGCACAAACCAAAACGACTACGACTGTAGAATATCCTGTTGAAGAACTGAAACAGCTTATTGCAAGCAAGTTGTTCCCTGGTAAGCAGGTCGATATAAAGTTCGTAATTCAAGAAGTTGGTGGTGATCCTCTTGATCGTTTTCCTGGTCATAATGAAGTGACCAGTGTAAAGATTACTTTCGATGGAACTCCCGATGCGAACAACATGGAGATAAATCATGCCGTGGACAACAGATAATGAGTATTTATATTGCAGGGTTTGCTGGAAAACTCTGGATGAAGATACCGCTAAACGTGCTCAGAGGCTCTTCGAGCGTCAAGCGTGTAGTACCGAATGCCTTCAAAAAGAACGAAAGCAAAGATATGCTTGCTAACCAACTGACGAGCCGGGAACGGCGAAACCCTTCGGGGTCTTGGTTTTTTAACACTTTTTGGAGATAGAGAGATGGCAAAAATCACACGACAAGCACTTGAGTCAGGCAAGATTATTCACACTGGATGGTCATTCAATGGCCTGGACACAATGATGATCGACGGCGTAAGACCAGAGCATGCGATGTTAGCGTGTGGATGTATTTTGACGCTAGTGGCAAGTTTCTTGGTCCGGACGAAAACGGACTTGAGCCGACGTTTGCGGCGGCTAAGTAGGTCTTGGTTTTCTTACACTTTTTTTGGGGATTGAAAGATGGCAACAGCAAACATGATCCATGCAAAGAATCTTTGCGATTGCATGGATACAAAGCACCAAAAGGATCAACCGAAATGAAACTTTACATTGCCGTTCTCGATGAAGTTCCTGACTGCATTGTGCCGACTCTAGTTGCTCATAGCGTCCTATGGGCCAATGATGCGTTCTTGAATGAACCAGTATACCTTGATTGGAAAAAAAATTCATTTAAGAAGTGTGTTGTTCGGGTCAGTCAGAAGGAATTCGACAAGATCAGTCAGTTGCCCAAAGTTTCATTGGGTCACGAAAACAAAACTCTTGATGGTAGAAAGTGCTGTGCAGTAGTTTGCCCATCACAAGAAATACCAAATGTCCTCAAATTTAGCAAATTATGGAGTCCAAAGAATGGCTAAAAAGCAAGTAATTTTGGGAGACAATGAAAGTCTCGATATCATCTACGGTGATTATAGATTTTCTATTGAAATCTCCAAGATCGAGGAATATCAATTGCCAGAATTCGACATGATGCTGTACAAAGGCGAAGAAAGTGTTGAAATGGCAGTCAATTGTTGGGGAGAAAACCTGGCAGGGATGTTCCCGACTATTGCCAAACCTGTGAGTGACGATCTTCAACACGTTCGATTGTCGCATCAAATTTGCATTCCATTTGGTAAAATCAAGGAATATTCATCAGGTAAGCGTGTCATTGTTTGCGATGGAAACGATTGTGACAGTGGAGATGACAAGTACATTGGTGAACAGGGAGTCATCGTAAAGAATAACGATGATGGTTATTGCGAAGTGAAACTTGACAATTATGGACAAGAAACATTGTTGTTCGGTGAGTATCAACTAAATTTGATCCCCGATAAGCAATAAAGCGAACCTTTTTTGGAATTGATTGTCTATACTGGTGTAAGATTCGGCGGCGTGGATAGAACACCCGATGGAGATTGCAAAACAGTCTGTGAAGTTGGTAGCTTAATGCGAAAGACCACAGTGAGCAGTGGAGCAGCGGATTTATTCCGTGTAGGGTAAAGGGATTTGCTCAGCCCCGCATGACAAGCTAAGTAGGTAAAATCCTATCCGATCTTACACTTTTTGAAACAATTTTTTCGTTTGGATACATGTAAGATGAGCAACAAAATTGAACGAGACGAAGCTTTAAAGTTGGCACCTGATTATGTCCGATTTATTGAAGGAGATTTTAATCTTTTTGAAGCGGTTGAAACTAAATTTCAAAAGCTTAAAAAAGGTCAAGATTGTTTGACATATCGAGACAATCATTTTATCAAGTGCAGAGTCTCGCAAGTCTCACACAATGACCCAAAAGCTTTAGATGGACCTTTGGTGCGAGTTTCAGATAATGAATATTCATGGCGGGTAGATGGAGATAAGTACGCCTACCCAATTTGATTTGGAACAATAGTACCCTGGATGATTGGGAAAGTGGAGCAGCTTAATTACACGTAACAAGTTCCCGCCCAATCATCCTTTTTTCTTGGAGATATGAAAATGTCAAAAGACTACAAGATTACCCAAAAATGCTATCAAGTGACTATCATTCGTTATTTGTCTGAGGATGCGGAGCAGATTGAATTCCTCAAAAATGAACTTAGTAGTTCTGCATCATTCTGTCAAAATGATCGTCTCCTTGCTCTTTTGCAATTTGTTAAGGAGTTCGATGCATCTAAGGAAAATTTCAGAATCATCGGGGTCAATCGCGGCGCTCTCATCGAATCATTGAACTTCAAAAAAGTTGAGTGGCTTGATTTGACAACGGATTATCCTGAAATCAGAATTCAAGTTGAGGTTGTTCTCACTGCCTATGTCGAAGAACAAGAATTTGTTGATGAATTTCAACGCTGTTTTTACGATGATGGTTGGATGCCTGGGAATTTTCAAGTCAAATTAAATGGTGATCAATTACCATAGTGCCCTGTTTGTGTAATTCATTTTTTGGAGGCAAAAATGTCATTATTAGATTTCGTAACTGCAAAATATATTCGTGATCAGCAAGAAGCAAAAGCATCGAAAGATGCAGAATATTGGGCAAATCATATCTTAGATAGGATACTAAGATTGTCAAGAGAATCTTGTAGCACGCAAGACACGCAAAGCTTTAAATATAGTTTAAAGATAAATCGATTAGCTGTTGATAAATGCATGGAACTCTTGCAGAAAAATGGTTTTGTTTGTGAATTAACACAAACTGAATCAGATGGGACAAGCACATTTACTGTTTCTTGGGCTGAATCAGATCGGAAAAATAAAACAACACCCAAAAAAAGTTGGAAACCTGCCGTGCAAAGCAAAATTCAAAAGAGAAAACATGAGTGAACAATGTCATCGTACTACAGTGAATCAATTTATTTTGATTTGAAGCACAAAAATTTGGTTTTAGAAGCTTTTTCTTTGATTCGAGAAGAACTTTGCAAAAAGCACCAAAGCTCGAAATGGGATGTGACCGAATCGGAAGGTAAGGTCAAGATTTCTGTTGAATACGATATTTCATGGTTAAATCATGAAGAGAATTATGCCATAGTCAATCTCGTTGCAGAAGTTTGTCAAGCTTTTATTCAGGGTTATTTGATTGGAAAAGGAATTCCAAAGCAAGAGATAGGATAACAATCATGCAAGAAATCATCGTATCTGACTACAATCCGAAAGCTAAAAAATGGCCTGATAATGCATTTTGCATAGCATTTGTCTATGCCGAATCAGGAAATTTTGTTGTGAAGGGTAACGTAAGAGATGTTGAAATCCACGTTAAAAACAATTTTCCTAAATCTTTAGTCAATTGGACTTGGTGGCATAAAGGAACGCACCGATCTTTTTGGGAATTCACACACGAGAATATTTACGTCAGGGAAATAGACGGTGGTTATTGGGCAATGCACAAGAACAAATTGAAAAGAAACCGTGGTTGGGTTGTTTGGAAATACGTTGACAGGGAGATTCCTGAGACTCTTTATTTCAGACGATTGCCCAAAAAGTGGATCAAAGAATTTGATTGACTCGTTTGGTTTTCCATCAGTCACAATTTCAGCGGCAACATCGTCTCTGAGAAAAAGATAATCATCTGTGCAAGGTACTATTGTTCAACATAACAATAGTACCCTAGAGGGGTAAGTGGAAAACGAAAATACGAAATACAAATACAAAAGAATTTTTCGGACAAAATTCCGAGAGGATCGTTAGAACAATAGTACCCTAGTGGGTCAACGAGGTTCAGTTCAGTTTCAAATAAGGATATTCATTATGGCTTACTGCGAAATCACTCTTGACGAAATGACTGCATTGATGGACATGATCGGTTTCACCAGAATTGAAGTTCCTAATACTACGGAAGTGGTATTTGCCAAAATCAATAATATTGGTGGATTTCCTGTTTCAACTCGTGTTTACACCACGATCAATCCGAATGGACACAGTAGGGACAAGGGCAAGGATGCGATTCGCGTAGTTAATTTTTGGCGTAAGCACAAGGATTCTAAGCCAAAGATCATTGGTGAGGGAGCAAAATGCTTGCGTGTAACGAATTGGCGTGAGAACATTCAAAAGGCGATTGAAAAAACCTTGAAAATGGAATTACAAGTTTGTCCAAAGTGTGGATCACCTAAGGTTCAAAGAACTGCGGGAAATGGCAGTAAATTTTTCGGTTGCGTGATGTTTTCGGAAAATGGTTGCAATGGTCGTATTGATCAGACAGCCTAAACAATAGTACCCTTTGGATGCGGAGGAAATAAATATGTTCGGTTGCATTTGCGGTGGTACGTTTGAAGTTTTGATTACTTTAGTTCTTACTATTGTAGGAACTATTGGTTCAAGTTTGATTTCGTATGTTTCAGACTATTTTTTCAGAAAGTAGTGAACCGATTTCAGTCTTGTTCTGTCTTGTTTAGTGTACCAGTTACGATATCAGTTACTTTACCCTGTTGGAGATATTATGTCGAATCTATTTTTGATGGTTCAAAATCCTGGTGTTGCTCCTAGCGAAGCGTTTACCCTGTTGGGTGCTTCTACCAAGCGTGGTCATGCCAATTCCAATATGATTGGAAAGTTTGGTACTGGCAACAAGCAAGCTATTGGTGTTTGCTTGCGGAATGGATTGTCTCCAGTTGTTTATGCTGGCAATCTTCGCATGGAATTTTCGACGCGACAACAAGTCGTCAAGAATACGACTTTCAATCGCGTTGTCGTCAAGTTCAGTGGCAAAGATGCTGATGGAACGTTTAAGACTTCTACGGAAGATTTGGGTTACGTTTTGGAACATGGTTCCGACGATTGGCAAAGCATCGATTTGGGACTGCGAGAATTCGTTTCCAATGCGATTGACCAAGCTATCGAGGAAGGCGAAAATGCTCACTTGGTAAAATTCGTCCAAAGTCAGGTGGAATTGCATGGCGATTTCGATGTCAACAGCAAAGAAAACATCGAAAAATGCAAACAAGCATTGGTGGAGTATCGAAAGACTGCCAAAGACTACAAGAACGTAGAAATGGCAATCGTCGATGAAAGCAAGGTTCGCGCCAAGAGTGGATATACTCGTGTATTCATTCCTGTCAATAGCGATGTGTTTTCTTTTTATGAGAACATTGACAAGTGGTTCCTTCACTTCAAGTCTGATGATTTGTTGGGAGTAGCAATTTTGCCAAAAACAGATCGCAATTTGAGTGGTAATAAATCCGCAGTCATCTATCGTCGCGGTGTTCGTGTGCGTGAAATTGAAATCGATGCGAAAGATAGTTTGTTTGACTACAACTTGGAAGATTTGAAGCTCGATGAAAGTCGCAAATGCGATGATTATCAAGTTTCTTATCGCGTGGCAAGTGTGTGGGCCAAGGCAGCTTCGATCAACGATGTCGCAACGTTGTTTCAGTCGGCGTTGAATCAATCGAACGTATGGGAATTGGGTTTAGACTTTGAATATGGTATGAGTTGTTTTGGCAACTCAAATACCAAAAAGGTTTGGGCCGATGCTTGGATTGCAATCGCTGGCGATAACGCTGTGATTTGCGGTAAGGGTGCTGGTGAGATGGCTCGACGCAAAGGCTACAGGACTCTTGAGGCAAGCGATAAGCTTGTTAAAGGTGCTGAACTGTGTGGTATTGCGACTCCTGCTACTAAACTTACACAAGACCAACAGAATGGTATCGAAATTTTCGACAGTCCCCCAATGGCAAATATGGCTGTTGATTTTGCTTGGCAAGTTTGTGAACAAGTATCGATGACGAATGGTCGAACCAAGCCACAAGTCAAGTCGTTTCGCAAAATTATGGACGGTGGTGGTCAAACCCTTGGTTTCTATCGCGACAATACGGTTTTCATGAACATTGATTTGGTTGATGGTCATGTGGAATATCCTCAGGCGATTCCGAATCAAACATTGGTGACAGCTTTCGAGGAAGTTGCTCACCATATTACTGGTGCGACCGATAATTCGCGGGACTTCCAAGATTTCGCGTTCAATATGGTTATGTTGTTGGCTAAGAGAACTGCTTAACCATAGTACCCTTAATCGGTCGTCTAGTGGTTCAGGACGCTCATCGCGACGATGGGAAACACAGGTTCAAATCCTGTCCGATTATTTGACGAACCTTGAATGGTTCAAGGTTGTCTAGTTTTGTATGAGGAATATATTTATGAACAGTGATCGTTTCCGTGTGAAGTCTAACAACAAGAAGAAGCAACACAAAGCTTTCAGTGTTGAATTGAATCCAGAAAATACTGGCGTAGTGGTTAGGCTTGACCCTAACATGGCAGATGCGGTTGCTTCCTATCTTTTGGATGCTGAACCAGAAAATCCTGCTGTATTGGCGTTTGCTCACCAACTTCAAAATGCTTACGAAGAATTGACCGAAGGTGCGGCATGATTTCAAAACATCAAAATGATGTTGAAGAAGCGTTGTGCATAGCTGTCATAAGTTTGGTGGCTATGGGTGTTGATCGAGGCACTATTCAACGTCAAATCAACCAAGTCTTTGAAGAAATTTCTGTGGCTGAAGAAAAAGTCGGAAAACCTCAATTGGTGAATGTCAAATTCAAGTCTTTAGATAAAGACGAGATCATGACAGTCAAAATTGGTGGCCCTGATTTGAGTGAATTGAAAATAGGCCAATTTCATGCTTTTTTTGATAGCTTCAAGAAATATGGTTATATTTTAGTCGATTATCAATTTCTGACTTTCGATAGCAAACAATAGTACCCTATAGGGTTGTGTCGGTTTTTTCAAATACTTTAAGGGATATCAATTATGATTCATGAAGTGAGATTGTCAAACGGTCAAATTCTTTTGGTTGAAGAGCAAGATCAAGGAATTAGCATCGGAGTTGGCGAAGATAAAAACGAAGTAGAAGCTTACGTTTGCCAAATTACCTGTAATGGGGTTCTCGTATATCCAAACAGTGGCGATGCTTGTGAACAACTTTCAAGAAAATCTGTACGGAAGAAGAATATCAGAATCAATGCGGTAGGTGCTTCAAGTCCTTACTATTGCCGAGAGTATTTTGATGTGGATACAAATTTGACAATGATTGATGTGTCGAACTCAAATCATGATCATATTGGGTCTATTGCTGATTGTTGTTTGCCTGACGAAGAAGATGATGAAGCGATGGAGAATTTCGTAGGCATTTTGGAGACATGGCTCGTCGATAACGAATAGGTCAGGAGCAAATAGAAAATGGTGCAATACATTCAATGGATGGTCATCCAAAAAGCAAATAGCTATGGTCTCATAGCTAAAGAAGGCGAAGCAATTTTTATGTATGTTGATATGGGACATTGGCTAAGTCCCTATCATATTTCTGGCGAACCTCTTGGGATCAATTTTCTTCCTTAAACAATAGTACCCTTACGGGTTGTGTTTCAGAATACTTTACTCAAGGAATATGCTATGAGAATAAAAAAGCCTGATTACTACAAAACGCCGCTCAAGAAGAAAACCGATATTGCTGGTTATATCTCCGATAATACGCGAAATCGTGCATATCAACGAGATTGGCATCCTTTCTGCTTCAATGTCAAGATTCCTTCTGTCAATCTTGATTACGATCATCTCTTACAGATTTATCAAGACAATTGGGGTGAAGCTAGAGAGGTTTCGAGAGAAGTGCAGAATGAGAATGAGTACGGAAGTAGAATGTGGGATTACGTCATTGAACGTATGCGTGACGATGTGAAAGGCACAGATATGTACAATTATTTGTGGAACGGCACACCAATTCGCGCCGAATACAGTTTCGAGGGTCGATGCGGTGGTTGGTTATCCATCAATTCCTTTGAGGGCGTTGATTTCAATGAATGGAGTTGGTATTCCTCGGAATATCGAGAATCTAACTTGCTGGAACAAGACTATTCATGGTTACGCAAGTTTTATCAACTTGTGGTCATGTTGGTTCATGATACAAAATCTTCCAATCTCAAAATAAATTTTGAGACTTATTCTGCTGAATATTTATTCGATCCGCATCAGTGAAGAAATGGGTCGGGCGAAAGTCCGATCCTTTTTGAGTCTATCTCCTGGTACTATTGTTCAGTACAACAATAGTACCCTTATGGGGCAGAGGCGAAAATGAAAAACAAAAAAAATAATCCGAACCTAATTGGTTCTAGTTCTGTCTTGTGTAGTGTGTCGGGAACAATATCATACTATGGAGAAGCGAATATGTCTCGTTGGAATAATGTTAAAGGAAGTGTTTCAGTTGAAGTCTCCGTTGAAAACGGGCGATGTGTTGCATATACTAGGAAAACTGTATGGAGTGGCAAAGAACATACCACGGAAGAAGTCGAACACAGTGGCGAACATTTTGAACAGTTGTTGCCATTCTTGAAGTCTGAACATGGTGAATTGATTATTCATTTCCTGTCATCGGGATATTACACGCCTGCCAAGCTATATGGACGCAATGAGGATTGTCATCCCGAAGAATTCGACGATGAACGAGAATTCGACTACGCAGAGGTAGGTGGTGTGAAGTTGGATAATGAACTCGGAGAAAAATTCTTCGACGAGTTCTTCCATCTGGTTGAAAATGCAAAAGTTGATTTCAGTGAAAATTACTATGAACAATAGTACCCTGTAGGGTCAAGGAGAACAAAATAATGGACGAATTCAAGAAAGAGTTGGTAAAAAACATCAGAAAAACTGTCGCGTTCCTCAAAAATAACGGGACAGAAGCAATGTCTGTGGACAACTTATTGCAAGTCACGCCTACTCCCAAAAGCATTGTCAATTTGGCTCCAGCGGGATATAGGCAACTTTTCGCTGAAGTTGCAAAAGAAACTTGTCCAAAGTTTCTTGTTGACTGAAATTTTTTTCAGATTTTCACTGTACACCTATTGCAATATTTGGGTGTACAGTCATAATTTATCGTATTCTGTCGGACAAATAGCCGACAGACAGGTTAAACAATAGTACCCTGTGGGGTTGTGCTACAATACACTATTCGATACGAGGTTATGATGAAAACTTACGACGAAACGCTGACTGAAATCACTGGTGTCGCTTGCGATTACGAAAATGCGATTAAGATTACTTGCACAAGTGTTCTTAAAAGATGTAATTTACTACAATATCGTGATGATATTCTTCAAAATGTTCTGACTGAAATAGTCATGGAACTTTTGGAAAAACGCGATAACGGTTTTTGGCGAGCAATCGAGAACGCCAAAAGTTCTGACAATCCAACAATCAGTGTGCGAAACACTATTGTAGCGGCATCGAGATTTCGCGCACGTCGGATGCCATTAAGACTTGGAAATGAAATCAATGTTGATTCTGATGATGACAATACCATCGATTGTTTTTGTGGACTAGACGATCATACTGCATTGAATGAATTGTTGATTCAAGAACGCGATCAACATATCCAAAATGCTGTTGCAAAACTCCATGAAGATCAACGAGAGTGTGTTGTTTCTTTTTACTTCAAGAAAATGAGCATTGCGGAAATTGCAGATGTGATGCAAATTCCGCAGGGCACCGTTAAACGTCGAATCCATACCGCTAGGAATATCCTGAAAGGTGTTTTGAATGAACTCACAACTTGAGATGCATCGTTACAGTTCTCTTGAGGAAATCCAAAAAGCAGTTGAGAACGGAACAACTGTTTATTGGAGCAGTCAAGCATACCGAGTAATCAAAGACAAAATTGGGCAATGGCTTGTTGAATACCAGGGCAATCGTTCATGTTGGGGTTTGACCAATATGAAAGGCGAACTCTCTGACATTCCAGAGAAATTTTTTAGCTTCAACAATAGTACCCTTGTGGATTGTGAAGTCAAAGAAGTTGACATGAGTGATGACGCATTTACAAAAGGACAAAAGCAATGATTGTGCGAAAAATTACTACAGGTTTTGTTGTTCAGAATTTCGACACTGAAAAACAAAAATTCATCAGTCAGGAATTCGTTGCTGGCGATCAAGTTGAAGTGGAAGTAGATGGAGAACCCATCGATTCAAGTGAAGTTGAAGGATTGGATGAAACTTATCTTCCGTTCGATATGGTTCAACCAGAAAACAAAAATTAAAACGAACCTTTTTTGTTTTTGTTTGTCTTTAGTAGTGTAGGAAACAGTAATTGTTCGGAAGAAAGTTGAGTGGGATGGTTAGCGAAGCCTAGTGTACGGCAGGTATCAACCGATGAAGCAAAACTCCACGTCCGAACGATTCAATTCATTTTTTTTGAAAGGGTTTGAAAAATGGTTATGACAACGAAGGAACTGGCGGAAATGTTGAAGTGCGAATACGCAGTTGCCGCCGCATTGATTAAGTTGGGCGTTGCTACTGATCAGGTCAAAGAGGCAGGAGAGCGAGCAAATCCCGCAGGTCGTGGCAAGCCAAGTTCGCTTTTTGAAGTGCCTGCTGTTTTGAGTTTCAACTTGATGCAAAGTTATAGCAATCGCAATGAAGCGGTTGCATAACAATAGTACCCTGTTGAAGTGTGTACAATAGTGCAAATGCCGAAGGCACTAAAAACTTTTGAGGCTGTTTGTTTCTAGTTTTATGTGAGGGTTACGAATATGTCCAAGCGTTCTGCTGGTCGTCCGTTGAGTTGGGGTGCTGATGATGTTGCTGTGTTCAAAGACGTTGTACGTCAACACGGTTTGAGCAAGGGTCGTGAAGTTTTGCGAACTGGGGTCGAGGTAAATGGTGAAGTTTACCAATACTCCATCAGTACGCCGACCTTGGCCAAGTACGTCAAGAGTCGAGTTGCTGGTTCGCCCGTAAAGCTCTACCGAGGTCGTCCAAAGGTCGCCGCATAATTGCGGTTTGCCGAAACAACTTTTACTGGATAGGCAATCCCTATCCAGTTTAGGGGAATTGTAATGCAAATTACTTTGAGTTTGTACAGCATCGCGTTTTATTGTGGTTTGTTTTTCACTTTGTTCGGTGCGTTGCTAGGTTTGATGGGTGTATGGTTTCATGATTTTTGGAAATCAGAAACAACTATCAAACTTTTGCTCACCGATCTGATCTTGGCGGGAACTTCAATTGTCGTTGCTGCCATGACAAAATGGCTCGGTTAAAACTGGTCTGCTGTGAGTCTTAGACCATAACTCGCTGTTTCGACAGGCATCCGAAGGATGAGACTCTCAATGGGACTGTAGCTCAATGGTTAGAGCAGGAAACTCATAATTTCTTGGTTGTTGGTTCGAGTCCAGCCAGTCCTATTAACAATAGTACCCTTATGGTGCATGAACATGAACAAATTTTTACTTCTGATATCTGGTTTGGGCATCCTAGCCTATTTCCCTGTAATGACAATGATTATGTTTTCATTACATAACGTACCAGAAACGAATTTGTTCTACAAGCCACTCATTATTGCTATGGCAATAGGATTTTTTTCTTTTTTTCCATTGTGTTTGACTTTTTTTTGTTCGATAGACATTGAAGAATCACAAGAATCTGATTAAGGCAGGATAGTTGAGAGGTGGAGGTTTACCTGAGCCTGAGAAGCCCTCAATTATTCGTTGACTACCATAAAAAACCATACGAAGAAAAACATAGCCACCAAGCCTAGTGGCTAGTATGGAAGGTTTATGAAACACTGACTTGGACTGAGAAATACGGTTCGAGAGGCACAGTGAAAAATCCTGGTAGTCAACAGCCTTTTTGAACAATAGTACCCTAATGGTGCGGAGGAAATCAATTATGACCGAACAAGAATTTTTCAGGAATGCTGTAAAGGAATCATTGGTTGAGTATGTAAAGAACCATACAATTCGTAATAAAAATGGTTCTGTTGATATGTATTTCTTTAAAGTTAATGCAGTCAACAATCCTGATGCTCAAACATTCATTCGCTTGACTAAGGAACATCAAGGCGAATTCAATGAAGTTGACCCCTTTGATGGTCGTGAACACAACTTTATTGAATTGGGCGGGTGGATAGGGGATCAAAGTACAGCCTTGTCATACATGGCTCTTGGTCAAATGTTGGGGTTGTGGAAAATCTTTCAGCCTAATTTGATCGTTGATAAAAACAAACATAATTGGGAACAAATTGCCGACCAATTAGCAGGATTGGGAATGGTAGTGATAGTCCCTTTGCCTAAAGAAACAACAGTACCCTAGTATTGAGGAGGAAATGAATATGAAATTTGTCTTGCAAAATATCGGATCAAAAGATTCTCGTTGGAAAAACGGTTTTGGCGATTTCACCCAATGCTTGATTTTTCAAAATGATATCACACGCTGGCCAGAGCAACCCAAAAGAGAGACTCGTTGTGTAGCTCATTTTGTTGGTGAGTGGGCAAAACGTGACGCTGTGATATTGATTTCTGCTTTGAATGGTGAACCAGAAACCACCATCAAATTAGGCACACTGGTCGTCACCAACATCGCTGAAAAATTTGGCACAAAAGAACGAACTATTTTTATGTCTCAGGAAAATGAAACGGAAGATAGTGTTTACATTCTTTTGATGCCAAAATTCACTTGTGCAAATGGAATGTTTCATCAGTATGACATTCAACAAAACAATTATGCTCCATTTTCTGCTACGATTTGGAATGATCCAATAATGCAAAACAGGAATTACGTCCCGTTCAGCAAAAATTTTTTACAACAATAGTACCCTTTGGTGTTGGAGGATAAACATGGATTATTCAATACCTTGTACTGGTGATGTTGTAGCTGGCGATAAGATCGTATTCGATGAAGCAGTTTTTTCTGGCTCATTCAAAAAGCCTAAGTTTGTGCGTAATCGGAAGATTTATGCCGAAGTCATCAAAGAAAGCTACGGAACCGCAAAACAACAGCATACGTTCACTTTAATGGTGATTGAAAGTGATGATGCTACGATAAAACCAGGAAGCAAAATCTTGCGAAAAGGTCGCAACATATATCGTGAAGGAACATTCAGAAAGCCTTGGTCTGATGAATCGCAAAGAGAAATTGCTTTGAATGAAAAGCATACTCGCGGTGATAGAGCTAGAGCAAAAAGAGATTTGAGGAGACAATCTTGTGACTGGTAAAATTACTGAAATCATACTTGCAACAGTTGATCGATATCAACGCGAACACAATATCGATGCATATCATATCAATTGCGGGAATTGTGAGGATTTCGCGCAAGAAGTTCTTGATGAACTGAATGATCTTAATGCTGAATTAGTTTGGCATTGGGAAATGGAAGATTGTTCAGATGATGAAGTCGATGAATATGCTCATTGTTTTATCACATTCAATGGATTATTTTATGATTCGCAATCACCGCATGGTGTCGAATCTTGGCGTGAACTATCTGCTTTGAAACCACCAAAATAGCCGAAAGGCAAAATACAGCCTTGGTACTATTGTTCAGTACAACAATAGTACCCTAAGTGGGAAACGGGTCAAACATTTTCACTAAGGAATATCGCTATGATTTACAGAAGAAAGCTCAAAGTTCCATCGCATATCGCTGACGAAATGACAAGGATCGTCAATGAAGCTGATTCATCCGTCAAGGGTGGTGGAGTTGAATACTGTGAAGATGTATTGTTCGATGATGGTCGTTTCATGACCATCCAAGTTTGTGCAAGTGAAAATCCATCGGAAGAATCCTGTTGGACACAAGGCGTTTTGTACGAACGATCTGGAAATGATCCTGTTGTCGCATACGAATTGACTTGTACCGATGTTGGAGATTCATTTTTGGGCGAATACCATCTTGATTACGATGGAAACGAATACATCGTTGAAGTCGTCAAAGAAAAGAAAATTTTCAAGCATACGGTAACTGTGACGATACTTTCAGAAGAAGAAAATCTCGAAAGAGAACTTGGCCCTGACGAAGGTTATTGGACTTTAGAGAATCTTGGTGCCTATATGACTCATGGCGAGGGAATAGGAACTTACGAGCTAACGAAAACAGAAATCGTTCCAAATGATGAAATTGAGGCTGAATTGTTCAGAATTGGCAACGATGGGACGTTTTTTGACGATTTTTAGCCCTTTTTTGCTTCAAAAATGCCATTTTTACCCTCAAAAAGGCGAACTTTTGACACTTTTTAAGGGTCTTTATAGACAGAACAATAGTACCCTTTTAGGGCAACGGGAAGTCAAAATATCACTATTGCAAAGGTTTTTCACTATGTTTACTATCATTTGGCTGAATACTTCAAGAAATGTCTATGGTGCATGGGTTTGTCAAAACCAAAAAGTGCATGAAGCGTGTCTTGAACAGTTGCGAGAACAACCTTGGATGCAAATTATCAATTCAGAACCATCACTGTATTGTCAACAAGAAAGTGTGCATACGTTGACCCCCGATATCAGCACCCTTAAAACAAGAAATATGAAGGTTTAATTATGATTAAAGCTAGAGCTTGGAGCGATTGCAAGCAAATAGAAGTCCATTTTGACGCTACAAAATGGGCAGAACAAGCAACAGATCAAGAATTGTCTGATCTTGCAGATTGCGATTGTGGGCGTGATTATCCTGCTGACGCTGTTGTTCAGTTTATGGCAGATCATGATCAAGAGGCGAAAAAGTTGTTTGATTTTCTACAACTTGTGCAAAAACAACCGTTGTCTGGCGATACAAACGGTTTCGAGTGTGAAGTCGATATTGAAGATTTCAAAAATTGGGTTGCAAAAAATCGACCACAGTTGAATCAAGCCTTTGAACAATAGTACCCTTTAGGGGAAACGCCGAACACCGAACACTTGAAAGGGAAAAAATGAACAATTCATTCGACAACATTCAATCCGACGAATTGACCAACGAACAAGGACAATTTGAAGAAGCGTTACAAGAAATAAACGGAGAGTGTGCTGGCGATGTTGATGGATTGATTGTTGATGGACAAAAAATGCCATTTACCATCGAAAGTGCCGACGATATTATTGAAAGAATTGCCCATGTTTTGTCTGAGGCAGATGGCGAATTTATTGAAAATATCGCCAATCAAGTTTTGACCAGAAATGTCAAATATCAAGGCGATTCTCTGTTTAGGATTAGCAACGAACCAAACCAACACCAATAGTACCCTTCAAGGGAAAAGCTGACATTTTGAAAGGGCAAATAATGAACGAAAAATGGAGAGACAAAACAAAGGGTGGGCATCTTGTGCTCAATATAGAGCATTGTGACGATGTTGATTACCCCATCAAAGGGAAATTGCAGGTGGGCAAGTTCATCCAAAATCACTCTTGGAATCGAAATGGCAAGCATTTATTCAATCACACTGAATCTGAATATGACTTGCTTCCTATAAATGAAGAATCTCACTGATATTTTCACCATTAGCTTCGGTCAAATCAGAACCAACAATAGTACCCTGTAAGGGCAACGACGAAACAATTTTCACTCTTGGAGAAAACAAAATGAACGAACTGATCGATCTCTACAAACAATTTGGTTACGCTCTGAATATCGACACCAAATACTTGGTAGCTAATGCTGTTCGTATCGAAAGCAAAGCTCGTATTCCAAGACCATTGTTCAACTACAGATTTCGTTCTTTGGAGAAAATGAATAATTTTTGCCAAGAGTGGATTAACGAAAAACGACAGGAAGCCGAAGCCAAAAAGAACAAAAAATCTCTCTTGGCACAAGCGGCGAAAAGCGAACACCCCTATAAAGTAGGTCAAATTATCTACAATAGTTGGGGATGGGAACAAACCAACATTGATTTTTACCAAGTGGTCGAAGTCAAACCCAAGTCAATCAAGATTAGAGCGATCACATCAGCGTATGCAAAAGATCAAAAATGCTGTGGTTCGATGAGTGCCTACGTTGTACCCGTGAAAGACGATTTCAAGGATGAACCGCAAATCAAACGAGTTTTGCTATATCTCAGTTCGACAGACAATACCCCTACTTTTTACATCAAGGCAAAGTACGGGTCATATAGCATTTACGATCAAGGTGATGCTGGTCTTTATTCCAGTTGGTACGCCTAAACAATAGTACCCTGTTGGGGTGTTACGAAACAATTCTTACGGAGCAAAAAAATGCAAAGCACAGTTTTATACACGGTAAGCAAAAAAGAAGAAAATTGGCAAAATCACGTTAATGCTTTTGCTTGGGGTGCGGAAGCTGCGTTGAAATTGCAACCAAATCCAACGGGTAATGATCCACAAAGGGTCATCAAGGTTGAATACGATAATTTCGTTCATATCGTTCATCAACGTGGAAGGTGGACTGTTGATAAAAATAGCAATCATGTAAGTAATGGAATCGAAGCGGAATTTCCAGATTCGACGCAGTTAGAAGTTTATGACGAGGTTGAAGTCACGCTTCGTGTCTTTTTAGTCACTGGTGCGACAGAAGATGATTGTCGAAAAATCGCTGATGATGTTTTGAACGGCAAAATGAATGATCGAATTGACAACATCGAATTGGTCGAGTTTGATCCGAGAATCAAACTCGTTGGATCGCGTTTAGGAATCTAATTCAGGCGAACAATAGTACCCTTTGAGGTTGTCAGGTAACATTCACTTTTTAGAGGTATTCATGCCAAAGTACAGAATTGAATTTGATTGCGAAGAACACGAATTGGACACTGTTCTTGGAAATATGGCAGTTAATGGATTCATGGGAGTCCTCAAAGAGGTTGAAGAAACAACTATCTGCGAGAAGTTGACCAGATTGCGTAATTCATGCCAAGAAGGTTTGGATGGTACTTGGAACTGTTCGACCGATGAAGGGCGAGATAGTTTCGAGCCAATGATTGATGATTGTGAAGAAATCGCTAAAATGTTGGGTATCGAATTGCCAGATTACGATTACCCCGACAATTTCTGAGATGATCGCCCTGATTTGTAACTTTTGGAGGAAAAATGTCAAAAATTATTTTGGAGTATTCTGGATGGGTTGAACTTCATCCAGACACAAAAATGCAGTATACAGGCGACCAAGATCGTCCTGATATCACTGTTGCTGAGTGGTCTAAGCTAACACAAGAACAACAGTCCGATTATGTCATAGAATTTGCGCATCAAGCAATCGAAAATGGCATTGAAGGAGAATGGTCTGAACTATCGATCTCAGTCAAAAACGATGAATGATTGTGACTTTTGTTCGGATTACTACTTCGATTCGTACATTTACGATCAAGGCTGTCCGAAATGCGGCGATAAAGAATCGCAGATAGAGTATTGTTGGTGGTTTTATGAAAATTTTTTAGCGAACCAAAATCAAACTTGATCTGTCTTTGATGGTATCCAAGGGACAACAATAGTACCCTTTAAGGTCGGAACAGCAAGCGAAACTCAAAATCAGGAGGTGTACTATGAAGTGGTAAATTAAAATTTAAAAAACTCCTTTGAAGCAAAACCGTCGAATTGGCGAAAGCCAGTAAGTTGTAGGCTGACTTGGTGAGGCAACACTTTCAAAAAAGGTGTCTAGGCAGGTTCGATTCCTGCACAACTTATTATCATCAATCCTGAACTAGCTGAACTGATCGAACGCGCGTCGATGTAAGTGAAGCGAAAAAAGAATCAGTATCCATTTAAAGGAAAGCCCTGCGTTATTGGCAAGAGTTCGATTTCATTGCGATTTCTTGTTTATTTGTAATGGCAGGATGATTCAAAGAGACTTGGCGTGGGTGGAGTTTAGGAGTGCCAGTAATGGCAAAACGCCGTTTATTTCAAAAGGATAAGAAAATGAAGAAAAAAGACCGTTTGGTAAGTACCGTTCTGGACATTGTTGGTTTGTTTGTTTTTGGCTTATGTATCTTTTTAATTGCTTATCTTTTTTTGAAAGGGATAATGAATTAGTACCCTTTTGTGACGAAAGGTTATACTATGAGCAAACCAACCGCAAAGCAACTCAAGTATTGTCATGATATTGCATGGAGAATCGGTAGCAGTCCATGTGATGAAGATGGGCAACCATTGTATGAAAAATCATTTGAAGCTGCCGATGCCTATATCAAGGCAAACAGAAACCAGAAATGGTCTGAAAGGCAACAAAAAGAGTTCGAGGATAGAAACCACCCAAGTGATTGGGGAGTGCCAAACTACTAACAATAGTACCCTTGTTTGACGAAAGGAAAATTGAAATGGATTTAGTTGAACAAGAAATAGCCAAAAAATTTGGTGCAGTGTTAGTTAATGGTTCTTTTTTGTTGAATGAGTATAGTATTTGCCGTTCAATTTCCATCAACAATAAGCCCATTCAATACTCTATGTCACGCATCGATGCTGATCTTGGATTCATCGATACCACTTACCATACAAATCTCGCAGAAGCCTTGCAAAAAGCAGAAAACTCACTCGTATTGGTTTAACAATAGTACCCTTGTGAGTCGGAGGATAATTATGAAAAATCATTCTGGTTCGGTCTTTTCTCAAGATGATGATATTTTTTGCTGCTTGGGTGATGAAGGTCAAGAATCCTTGTCGTGTCTGAAATTGAAAATGACAGATCAAGGAGTTAATCTTCAAAATGTCGAATTGCCCCGCACAATCTTCGACAATCGAGGTTCAAAATACTGTTTGGTGAGCTACAAGCGATATATCGATAAACATTTGCAAGGGGGTATGCACCAGACCTGAAAATGCCATACTTTTCGTTGGCATGTTTGTGCTAATTTTTGCTATGTTATTCATGGAATCACTAAGCTGGTAAGGATCAAATTATGAAAAGAGTTGTAGTCGATGTTATCAAGCAATACATTATCGAAGTCGATGATGATGTTGATGATCCTGAAACACATGTCAATGAGATGCAGTCAACCCAAATCGAATTAATTGGAGATTTGCATTGCGTCGAGACTCGCGTTGTCGAGGTTAATTCGGATCAAGAAACAGTGAACTACACTGTCAAATATCGCTGTGAAATTGATCCAAACGATCCAGATGCAATCGACAATATCGATATTCCCGAAGGTGGAGCGAATAATAGCAAATACTGCGAAGATTCGTTTGATTTTGTAGGAAATGATGGTGACAACCATGTTTTTTACATTGTCAAATTCTCTTGTGACTGCGATCCAGACGCAATCGAAGATATCGACATTCCCGAAGGTGGAGCGAACAATAGCAAATACTGCGAAAATTCGTTTGAGTTGAGCACCAAACAATAGTACCCTTGTAGGGTGTAAGTTTCACTTCACTTCAATCGAGGACAACATGAATCAGAGAATGCAAAGAGAAATCGGTGCTGGTGTTTGGGCAAGGAATTTGTACGGCAATGAAGCAACTCTTGTGTGCTACCTTCAAAAAGGTGACAAGTTCTCTTTCCCAAAAAGTGACAAGATTTACACCTATTCAGGTCGTGGGTGGTTCAGAAACGAAAAAGGACAAACTTCCAGAACTGGAACATTGACCGCTTGTTTCAAGCGATGACGATACACTGTGTGGGTACTGGAAGTCGCCCTTATGACTTACCCTGGTTCGTTAGCCTTTGTACCATAAAAAGTAAATGCCGATTGCAAGCGTGAGATTCAAGTCTGGTCTGACTCTAAAACAACCTGATTGACAAAGCGTCAATGATAGGTGTTGCAAACAACACTAACTGTTCGTCGAAAGGATAAACAACCTATCATTTTTTTATTTTTGATAGTTACTATGGGGCGATGAAAGTCGCCTGAGTCCATCACGGTTAAATTCTTCGAGCTAAGGCTAGAAGTAACTCAGCAAATTTCCTGATAAGAAATGAATACCATAGTACCCTTTCTGAGAGAAAGGATAAAAAATGTTGAAAACACAAAAACCAGATCAAGAACATTATCAAGCTCTTACCAAAAGATGTTTGACTCGTGACAAAGTTCATCCCGATTATGAGCGACTAAAATCAGTTTTGCTTGACATTGGTGGATGGGCTGTGATATTGCCTAGAATCGAAGAAGATTTTGGTAATATCATGGAGCGTGGTCGCAAATTCCCTGGCGATAGCATCACAAAACGTGGCGATGACTGTCAATGCCATAGAAATTCTGCGTATCTGTGGGATGCCAATCGAGAGAAACTGAAAATTTGTACTGGTTATGCTCTGTCAAAAGATGGTATCTGGCGACAACATAGTTGGTGTGTGTGGAGAGCTACAAGATCGTGGAGAGTCGTCGAAACAACGATGAAAAGAATTCAATACTACGGTTACATCATGACCGAAGATGAATCAGAAAAATTTCTTTATGAAAACGAATAAGGAAATTTGAACAATAGTACCCTTGTTGGGTGTGGCAGTTCAACACTCAAAGGAGAAAATCATGAAGGAAATTGAAAAAGTAAACCAAATCATCAAGCAAATTGTTGATATAGATCAAGAACTTCTCGAAGTCGAGAAATTTTTGGAAGGGTTCGTTGTCGAAAGAAAACGCAAAATAGCAGAGAAAAAACAAGCATCGCTCAAAGATCGTGTTGCAAAACTGCGATGGAAGGGCATTACGCAATTATGTCGTGCTGGTCTTTGCGAGAGTACAGAAGGTTTGACGAGCCAAGAGTATGACAAAATTTGTGAAAGCTCAATCGAATTGAATCAAGGTTGGCACTATGTTGGGAATGGTGACTGGTGCTGACCCCTTCGGGGAGGTATTCCTATGGTACTATTGTTCAGTACAACAATAGTACCCTTATTGGGTGGCACATACGACAGGAAAAGACGATGAGCGACAATTATCTCAATAAATTAAAACAATTGGAGAGAAAACACGGCAGGCATTTTGCAAATCTAGCACAAGCTGTTGAGTTTGATCGCTCTAATGTATCCATCGATGAAATCATGAAAAATAGGACAAAGATCGTAGAAATTAACGGACGATTTACCTGTCCCCACTGCGAGAACGAATGGTCAGCAATGTTAGGCGATAACGAAGTGCCTGAGTATTGCGATTGCATTTAAAACCAAAGGACAAAAAGCAATGCGAACTCTGATTATTTACAGCGACATTGAAAATCCGCTTCGTTATATCATCGTTGAGGGCGATTATTCCAGATTCAATGGGGTAATGGTCAATGCGGTCAATGGAAATGGATTCGAGAAAGAGTTCACTGAATGGATGTGGGATGAAAATGGCAATGAAAAGCATAATGCATGGTCACAAGATGTAAAGATCATCGAAGCAAAGCAGTTCGATAAAGTTGCTGTTTGCACTTTTTTGCCCTAAACAATAGTACCCTTATGGGGTGTGGTTACGAACAATCTGATGGCTTTAGGTGATTAAAATGGAATACATTGGAACATACAAAGTTGTCAAAATTTTTCGCAAATCACAAAGGCGACAAATACTTCGCAGAGGGCTGAGTCTTGAACAAGCCAAAGCTGTTGTCAACGATTATCCTGACAGCAACACTCACATGGTAGTTTTCATGAAACAGTTCTCTGCGCAGAAGTATTACAAACAATAGTACCCTTGTTGGGTGTGGTTACGGTAGTCAGTAATGTTGCTGACAAGTTAATATCTCTATGTTTAAGGAATATGATTATGCGTATCAGGATTAGCAAGAAGCTCGGAATCCTCGAAGTTTTGACTGATGAAATGCCATTTGGCGCACAACTTTGCACCGTAGATTTGGGCAAAGTTATCAACGGCGATCATCGACCGATCACAAACTATCAAAAGTGGAAAATTGCAAGCGAGTTCAACGTGCAATTTGTCAAGCCACTATCGTTGGCGTTCAACGAATCGGGACTCGTCACTGTTGATGGAACCCACTCCAAAGAAGTTCTTATCGAACGTGGTTACGCAACGTGGGCGGCGTGGATTTTCCCGAAATGGACGCAAGATGATCGAAACAAAGCGTTCTACAACTGGAATCAAAATGTTCAGAAGTTGTCGGGATGGAAATGCTTCGATGCCGCGATTAAGGCGGGTTCTGAATCGCATCGACACATTTTGGCCGCGATCAATAAGAGTAAGTTGACAACGCCAATTTATCACAATGTTGAACGTGAATTTGCCGACCTTCGCAAATGCGGAATTGTGATGGAAACCTACAATCATGGCGGGATTGAACTCATCAATCTCTGGCTCAAAGCGTTCAAGAATTGGAAAACTGATATTGGATTCGTACCAGAATCCTGCAAAACTGGCGCGTTCGGTCGTGGATTGTATCGATTTTTGCACGTTCAAGGCGATCCTGGATTGCGTCATCTGAGAAATCTGAATCCTGATGATATCCTAGCCACGGCGAAACGTAAACGTGGAATTGGACGAGTTGACCACACTCAAATCCGCAACGCGATGCTGACCATGTAACAATAGTACCCTTATAGGGTGTGGGAACAAAAGATTCCCGAAATAAAACGAACCTTTCACCCATGTATCGTGTCTATATGGGTGAACAGTTTGGGAGTTGAATGATAGATTTATCAACTATCGCAAAACTTGGATAAGGCGGATATAAAAACAAACCCCAAGACCAAATTGTTTTGTTTTGTACACGAAAGGATCATTACGATGAAAACATGGATGTTGTTGGTAGCGGTTGTGTGTATGACTGGTTGTGCCCAAACCCAAACGGTTTTGACACTTCAACCCGATGATGCTGGAAAAATCCGTTGGAAAGTGTCGTTGGTTGTTCCGAACGATATCTTTGTCAAGGACAAGATTCGACATATCGAACCATAGTACCCTTTTGAGTCAACTGGTGCAAAGGGTTCGCTGAGTGTTGACCTGAGTTAAATGGTTGCTCTCTCAACCAGCCAATAGTATTGTTCAGTTCAGTTTAGTTTCACTTTTTATTGGAGAATTGCATTATGCAAGCAGAAATCGTTGGCGAAGGTGAAAACCGCAAGTTGGTTATCACTGTTCCTTTGCAACCCCCAACACCCTCGCGGTCTACGGGCAAAACCCTTGTGGTCGCAAGTTCCCACGGCAATCAGAGAACAAATGCGGTTGTTGATGGTCAAAACGTAGTTGTAGGCTTTAATGCTTACATCTACAAGCAAGCCTAATGGTAGCGGCTGCGAAAAAACAGCTATCATTAAAGACCGCTGTGGGTCAGCAAGGTTGCAATATGACCATCAGCGAAATCACGGCGGTCTGATTTACCTTATATTGTGACTTTTAATCTTTTATTAATTAAAAGTCACAATATATAGGTTATGAAGAAATGTAGTCAATGCAAACTGTTAAAAGAAAAATCGTCTTTTAACAAAAACAAAAAAAGAAAAGATGGGCTTCAAACAATTTGTAGGGCTTGCAGTTCTAAAAATTCTAAAAGATATTATTCTAATTTCACAGAAGAACATAGAGAAAAAACAAAAAAACGTCGATCTTTGAAAAGAAAAGAAATCAAATCGAAGATCGATGAAATCAAAAAAATTTGCTCATGTGCAAAGTGTGGCGAAAATGATATCGTTTGTTTGGAATTTCATCATGTCGATCCAAAAGCAAAGGATTTTGATATAGCAAGTTCTTACGCCTACGAGTGGAAATGGGAAATTATTTTAGAAGAAATCAAAAAATGCGTCTGCCTATGCGCCAGTTGCCACAGGAAGTTTCATCACAGTAGATTTCAATTAGAGCCAGAAATGATGTGTGTTTTTCGGATAGCTGGAATCTTCGAACAATAGTACCCTATGAGGGTGTCAATATCAATCTTCATACAGGAATATCAAAAATGGCTGGATCAACTGCTCAAGGTCTTTATGACAACCTTATGTTGGATTTGATGCCAAGTCCCGCTCAAATGACTGACTTCGGCATCGATATGGCTACTGATAGGGACGCACTGATGCGAGCCTATCAAAGAGGCATCAGGAACGGCACAATCACTGTTGAAATGCTCAGCGAAGCAGTTTGTGATGGTGCTAAACTCTCCAAATTGGTCGGGATGAAAGTCGAAACTGCATGGGATGATTTGTTCATCGATCAAATTACTCTTTGTATAGTACAAGATGGTGAACCCGAAATTTACGACGATGACGAAGATGACGACGAACAATAGTACCCTTATAGGGGTGTAACGATTCATCCGATTCAACATAAGGAAAAAATCATGGAAGCAATCCCATACAATCCTGGTATGCAAATCACTAACACCGCGCAACTTTCAAAGGGCACTGGTGCCAAGTATCTTGAAGTAATGGAACCCCATGAAATTGGCCTGCCGTTGGTCGCTATTCAATGGCGAAAAGCCAAACCAAGGAAGTTGCCAAAAGGTCATCGCCTCATCGAAATGCCCAAAAGATCATGAAAAAAAGACAAGCTCTCAAAATCCGAAAACGATTTTTCCTATGCGATTACCCATTGGGAAAATATAAATCTTCCACTATCAGTGTCTCAACCATAGTACCCTTTTGAGTTGTGGTTACGATTCAACAACTTTGGAGAAATATGATGTACCGCATATTTGGATACAACGATCTTTTTGAAGATTTCGATTACAAAAATTTGACTTTGCCACAAGTTTTAGCTTTTTGCCGCAAAGCTCAAATGTGCGTTATCTTTTTTGAAGGATTTTCAGAAAAGACCATGCAACGTCTCAAACAAATTCAACCACGGATCGAACAATAGTACCCTTTTGAGTTGTGGTTACGATTCAACAACTTTGGAGAAATATGATGAAAGTTTTCAAATTTCATGCCAAGCAAGGACAACAAAATCAAGTTTGCCGAATCCTTACGGAGAATTTCGGCAAACCAAAAGTTCACAAGACTGAACAAGGAGTTATGATTACACTTGTACTCCCCGAAGGTCTATCAAAGCGAACTGTTGACCGTACTCTGTACGCTAACAAAGTTCCTGGTTCAGTTAGCAAAAAGAACAAATATCCAGTTGTTCGATCCGTTTGGCAAATTTGGGATCACGGAGTTGATTGCTATTGCACCGAAACAGGCAAGTTTGTCAAATGGGTGTGGATACATCCTGGATGTACTTGCTGTGGTTCATATCCAGAACCGCAACGCAAAAGAACCTTCAAACGCTAAATTTTTAAAGGAAAAACCAATGGAAAAATTGATACTGCCAGACACACAAGTTATCACTGTTTGGACATGCGAGGAATGTAAAGAAAACATCGAAGTCGCTGTGACGTTCTTTCAGGATAATGGAACTCCTGTTTGTTCGGGTTGTGATCGTGATATGATTTATGGCCATGTTTATCTCAATCGCGATTACGATGGTTCCAAATGTCCAAAGTGCAATTCCGAAGCTATTAACGGAAATGACATTGAAGGCGACGGATTCGACAAGTTATACAGAAATTGTGACTGCGACGATTGTAATGCAACTTGGACAGAACAAGCCGTTGTATTGAGTTGTGATAACATCGAATAACTTTCAAAACAAGAGAGATCATTGCTCCCCTTCGGATCAGCGGTGATTTCTTTTGTTTTTTTGAACAGAATACATGGTACTATTGTTCAGTACAACAATAGTACCCTTATGGGGTGACCCTGACACTGACTTGAAAGGATTGCCATGAAGTTTGAAAAAGTCTCTCCAGAAAATTTTTGTCTGACCGTGGAAACTATTTCGACTCGTCAAAAGCGATCTGTGATCGGTGAAAAGATCAAATTTTTCAAAGGCACCAAACTGCTCGGTTATCAAGAGAGAACGAACGAAGGTTGGCAACACTATCGAAGGATCGAACAATAGTACCCTTGGAGAACAATAGTACCCTTTAAGGGTGTAGCGATTCAATTACTTGGAGAAAATTGAGGATCAAAATGGTTTAAAATGACTTGTTCAAAAGATTTGACGAAGTTTCAGTGTCGCCGCTGTTGAGAATGATTAAAAAATTTTACAATCATTCGCCACGTCGTTACGAAAAATGCACCAAAGAGGCTTTTTCGCACATTTGGCAATACTGGAAAAAAGCTGAAAAGTCTTACGACGGACGACCTGCCACAAAATACCACGCTTTATGCTCTGTTGCTATCGCTCGTCCAATCGGTGACGAATTCACCGAGAGAACAGAGTGGTATAATGGTCATAGTCATTCTGTGATAAATTTCTATTCTGAAATACGAATCATCGATGGTAGCTCCATCGTCGATAATTCATATTGTTCTCTGGACATTTCCAACTATATGGGCAATCCAGAAGTCAAAAACAATGCGATGCGGATCGACTACACATCAAATGACTCAGCAATGGAGTTCCATAAATCCGAAATTCAAATGTTCAGACTTTTCAAAATCATCGAACAAAATTTCGTTGATCGAGAATTCCACCATCAAATCAAGAAATTGTTGTCAAATTCTTTAGACGAACAACGTAGGATTTGAGTGGTTAAAGAACAATAGTACCCTTTAAGGGTGTGAAAGCTCAAACAATTCAACAAGGGATCACACCATGTGGCAAACAAAACACTTCAAAACTGAAAAAGCGATGAACAATTGGATCGAAAGAAATGAACATCGCTATCAAATCACTAGACTGTTCGTCAACAATGGCTACGCTCTTGAATACAAAAAAATGAGGATCATCAATCTTGGCTAACGAAAACGAAAACATCCCGTTAAATCCCGAATACGTCTACACCGCTTGGGAGTGTAGCAATTGCGGCGACAAATCTGAATGCAACATGAGTTTTTTAATTCAATGTGGCAATCCATATTGTGCCGAGTGCGATCAAGATATGAGCCACAAATCGACTTATGTCCCTTTCGAGTATCTGCAAAAGGTGAATCATGATACCATCGAATCGGATGCAGAACGGCAGGGGTTTGGACACTTTCATCCGACGAAGCTGGTCAAGAACTCCGACAAATTCGATTGAACAATAGTACCCTTTAAGGGTGTGAAAGTTCAAAACTTATCCGAATGAGCCTCGGTTTCGTGCGGTTGACTGGGCCATCAGTCAACATTTTTTATGGGATCAAAAAATGTCACAAATCATGATTTACCATTATCCTGATTCTACAGGCAAAAAGCAACAAATGCGTGTTGCAGGGGAAATCTTGATTTCTTACCCGAAAGAACATATTTATCTCGTTCGCGGGATGCTCAAGTTTCAAGTTTATTATGGACTTCAAACGACCTCACATGAAACACTTCATGCAGCATTAGAGGATTTTCATAATTGCTGCAAGCACAATCTTACCGCAAACGGAGAGATTTCGATTGAACAATAGTACCCTTGTAGGGTGTAGTTCGACCCTCAAAGGAGAAAAATCATGAAGAATATGGATCATGCGGCGTATCAAAGAAAAGTACGCACAATGAGCATCGAATCTCTACGGTTTACCATCAAGGATTGCCAAGAAGCAATTAAAGCAAACCCCGAAAATTTGAACAATGGCTATTATGCCGACGAAATCAACTACTGTGCAATGGAATTGAAAAAACGAAATGGTTGCTAAAAATTGTGAGCATTGCGGCAAGACTATGCAAGTTCGTCAAGCCGATCTCAATCGCGGTTGGGGCAAATTTTGCTCCAAAAGCTGCAAAGCCAAAAAACAAGAAAAGAAAACTGGGCAATATAGCCGATATTTAAATCGTCAATTTTCAACCAGTCGAGTTGATGATGATTTTATTGACGATTTCGATGGTTCTTGGGATGCCCACAATTTCTAACAATAGCTGCGTGGAACACACTGATTGACAATCAGCGGGAAAACAAATGAAAAGTCTCATTCATTACGATGTTTTTAGAGGGTTGTATGTAGCAACCCTACTAGGTGGAGAATTTCATAATACCTATGGGCATGGCAAAACACCAGAACTAGCCCAAATCAGTCTCAAAATTCGCTACAACCAATTGAAATCCAAAAATGACAAATAACAAATCTATTCACCCGCTTGCCAGTCCAAATCAACTATCGGGAATGATTCGCTTCATACACAAAAAAGACGGAGCAGAACACACTTTCAAAACGTGTGTAAACAAGCTGACTAATGATCGTTTGTCGTGGTTCGATAATGATGCGCCAGAAATTAACACGCCCATTTCGGATATCAAAAAGATGTTCAAAAACATTCGTGAAAAAAGTGCGAGAGTTATTGAATCGATTGGTGATTTTTAACAATAGTACCCTTTGAGGGTGTGAAAGATATTCCAAAGAGGTGCTATCATGAACAACAGTCAATTCATTGTACAAAGATTACAAGGTGAACAATGGATCACAATTTTTATATTCACTTGGCATGATAATGACGCCGTTGGCAAAATTGCTGCATTGTTCAATGCAAAAGATAAGTTCGATGAACTTGTGCGGCTCGATCAAACCAGTCAGTACCAAATTGTTGAACAAAAAGTGATCAAAAGGTACTCCGACCCGTCTCGATAAACAATAGTACCCTTTGAGGGTGTGACAGTTCAAACCGCAAAGGAGAAAAATCATGTTCGTTGGTCGATTCGAGAACAAAAATGGACTTATTTACCAAATAATTGATGAAAGAACAGTCGCCAATCTGCCCATACCAAATGGCAAACCGTTCGATCATGCCTACGGTCGATTACTCGTAATTTTCAAAGTTCCAAAAAATTACGAACCAGAAGCTATTTGGAGAGCAAAAAATGGCTGGCTAAACGATCAAATCGCTTGGGAATACAGCGGAATTGCATAGCCAACTAGAGAGCTTTAATGCTCTCTTTTTTTTCATCAAAAGTTTAACAATAGTACCCTTTTAGGGTGTGGCAGCAACAAAACCCAAACCCACGGAGAAAAAACTATGGCGGCACAAATCGACGAAACCACTTTGGCTCACTTCACTGGTACAGAGCATTATTTTCGACACTGGACAAATGCAATCATTTACACTGACGGAATTGAATATCTCCACGCAAACGGTGCTGGCTGGCTTCTTGATGCTATTGCAAGTTACCAACTACAAAAGGTAGTACGAAACGAACCGTTTCAGTTGTGGGAACTTAAAGTAAACAAAGTCAGAAAAAATGCAATACTCACTTGCAAAAGTGACTCCGACCAACCCGCGATTGTGAAACAATTGATTGAATACACCGATTTTCCTTTGCAGTCGATCCAAATCTACGTCGAATTGAGAAGCATCGATGGAGTTAAAGAGGAATTTATCGCAATGCTTCCAAGCGAACGATAAAAAAACCTAAACAAATTAGGGGGCAACTGCTCCCTTTTTTGTTTATCAAAAGTTCAACAATAGTACCCTTTTACGGTGTGGCAGTAACCAAACCCAAACCTAAGGAGATTGTTTCATGTGGACTATTGTTCCTCAAATCGTTAAAGACTGCGAAGTATCTTCCAAAATCATCAATTTCTTCCCCATCGAAAAAGATGGGGAAACGAGATTCAAAAGAATCGCTCCCGTCATCCAAATCACGATCAAGCATGAAAATAGCGATGGTATTGTGAAACTCAAATGGACTCGGCGCGGCGGTTTCGCTTGGCAATCCCCCGAAAAGTTGGTTCAACCAACTATCCGAAAAGGAACCAAATGGTTTCCCGATCCTGACAAACCCGCCAAATTAGAGGCTCCTGAGCCTATCAAATACAAGTCGCGGGAAAACTTTGTCAGTTTTCTGCGAGGGAAAGTTGGCGACCTCACCGATGCAATCATGCAAGAATTTTCTTGCCGCTTCGATGAAATCAGTTGAAAAAAAGGAATCGGGTAGAAATATCCGATTCCTTTTTTAAGGATACATCAGGGTACTATTGTTCAGTATAACAATAGTACCCTTTTGGGGTGTGTGATAGACAATCCAAACGATTGTCTAGCGTAACACAAGTGCCCCACTCAGACACTTGCATCCATGCGAAGTACAAATTGAGGACGTTGGCAACGTGGTTAATGGAACGAACAGCTAAAACTTCAGAATCCTAATCGGCTAGCTTAGTCGTCACAGCGGAAATTCCGCTTCAAGTGGTGAGATTCTGAAGTTTTTTTATTTTTCATTTTCAAACAATAGTACCCTTTTGGGGTGTCAGGAACCCAAACCCAAGGAAACATCATGAGCAGAGATAAAAAAATCCAAATTATTGTTGATACACTCAACAAGAGTTGTCGAGGTCAATTCACGTTCGACAAAAATCCATGCGGATATGTATTGTTCGGCAAAATCGAAAATATAGCTGAACAAATTTTCGATGCACTCGAACAACAGCGAATGAATCGAGTGGTTCTTGAATCGGGAAAGCACATGCAATATGGTGATACCGTTCAAAACGATCATACAATTAAGACGTTTGAAGTAAGCGTTCGCACAATGGGCCACATCACTTGTGAAGGGATCAAAGATTTGATCCAGACGAAACACGAAGTCGTTGAAATCGAAGAAATTGATTCCTTGCGTGTTGTGCGGAAACCGTAAACAATAGTACCCTTTACTGTTGTCGGCGGTGGGTGCCAATGACAAGTTTAACCCTCGGAGATTAGTTTATCATGGAACGAAAAAACGAATATCGCTACAGGAACGACAGAAGCACAAAAGCGAACACCACCAAGTTCGCTAAAATTCTCCCCAAACTAGGACGTATTCGATACGTCAAGGGAATCGCATGGAAGAACAAATACGGAACCACTCAAGAGGCGGTTATTGTTCGTGGCGAAAACGGCTACGCCAGATTCGGCGGTTTGCTGTGGGGCTATCATGGCGAAGGCCCAAGGGGTTTAGCCGAATTGTTAAGGTATCTCGGTTGGGACAACGAAGAATCTGTATTGTTCGCTGTCCAAACTGTTCGAGACAACAATCCCCCGATGGGCGAACAATGGATGCTCGATGAAAGTTTCTTCAATGAGGAACCAATCGCAGCGTAAGAATTTTCAAAGGGTTGACGGGCTGGATTTCGATTGATTTCCTGCCCGTCTTTTTTTCAAAAAAAGTTAAACAATAGTACCCTTTATGGGTGTGGTGATAACCAGTTCAAACCCTTTGGAGAAAAATTATGGGCAGACCACCAGCCAAAATCAAAAAAGTTAATGTTGTCCAGTTCAAAACAAGTGATGGAGAACTCCACGACACACCCGATGATGCTTTCGAACATCAAGAAATGGTCGATCTAACCGACAAGTTCAATGAATTCACAAATATTGTGAAAAAAAACAACGATTTGACCGATGAACAAGCTGAAAATTTTCTGGACTTGCTCTGCGATAATTACGCAGAATTCAGAGAAATCTTCCTACAATCATAACAATAGTACCCTTGTAGGGTGTTGGTAACAGTTCAATTCAATAACCCGATGGAGAAAACAAAATGACATTAACACCCGCTTACGGTAGAGACTACAAATCTGCAAAAGAAGTCAAGGAGGCTTGGGAAGCTGGAAAGGACTTCGTAATAAATGATATCATGAGTCCCAACGATGGCTCCTACATCAACAAAGAGGACGCAAGCAAGGCTGGAATGAAATCGGTCAACATCCGATACAAGAAACTTACCCAAATCACCGTCATTAAGATGAAGTAAGAATTTTCCAAGGGTTGACGGGCAGGATTTCATTTCTGAAATCCTGCCCGTCTTTTTCTCTAATTCATTTCAACAATAGTACCCTTATAGGTTGTGTTGGTAACAATAACCCTTTTGAGGAAACACAATGCTCGAAACAATCAAGCAAATTAACTGGCTGTACGGTCAGGGAGAAGTAGTTGCAATTTGCCTAAAAACTATGAAAGTTACAATCGAATACGGTTGGCTCCCGATGGGCGTACCCAAATTGGTTGAAATGGTTTCCTTTAAAATAGAAGGAAATAAAATTACATTCCGAGGCGAAACTCGGACAATCGGCTACCAAGTCCGCTAACAATAGTACCCTTATAGGGTGTGTCAGTAACCAGTTCAATAACCCAAGGAGAAAACGATGGATAACGAGACAGAACAAGACCCCAACGGTAGATTCTTGCCACCGCGCAGAATCTACAAGATCAGTGCTGAACGAATCGACGGGAGTTGGTATCCCGTTATCGATGGAAAAACATACGAGAATCACCCTCAATCCAATAAGAGGGAATGTCTCGAATTCGCCAAACTATGGGCTGACCGTATCGTAAAAAACGGTTAAGAAATTTTCCAAGGGTTGACGGGCAGGAACTCAAAATCCTGCCCGTCTTTACTTATTCATTTCAACAATAGTACCCTTATAGGGTGGCAGTAACAAACCCTAACCCTTGGAGCTATCATGGACAAAGTTTTTAGATACCATTTGAAAATGGTTCGTGAACGAGGTGTCGTTTACAAAGTATTGGGTGGATCAGATGAAGCAAAAGTACAATGCCTCAAGTTCTTTAAAGACCTGTTGGACAGCCCAACAGAAGCCCTCGGCGTAATTGCTTGCGATATTCAAAACCGACCAATCGGTTTTTACGTCGCTAGCCAAGGAACTCCAAATGCGAGCTTGGTAGACCCAAGGAATGTTTTCTCAATCGCCCTGCAATTGATGGCAACAACAATTATTTTGTGCCACAATCACCCAAGCGGCGATTGTAATCCAAGCAGGGAAGATTTTGCGGTCACTGACCGAATGAGACAAGCTGGAGAGCTTTTGAATATCAAGCTCATAGATCATATCATAATCGGGAAAAACCCCCTGAAACTCAAAACGGAAGCCGTTTCAATCATGCAATATATTTAGGATTTTCCAAGGGTTGACGGGCAGGATTTCAGAAATGATTTCCTGCCCGTCTTTACTTATTCATTTCAACAATAGTACCCTTGCAACCCGCTGGCGTCGAGAAACAACAATAGGTACTATTGTTCAGTACAACAATAGTACCCTTACGGGGTAGGAGGTAACTATGGACGAATACAAGAAAATTCTCAATTCTTGTGGGGTGGGTGGCATCAAATGTAAATGCTGCCAACCACGCAAGAAAAAAAACAAAAAAGATCGGAAACATACCCGATCTACCCGAAGGAAACTGAAACAAGTTTCCGATGAACAATAGTACCCTTTACTGTTGTCGGCGGCGGGTGCCAATGACAACTCAAACCCCTGGAAAGGTTTTTATTATGGCGGTCAACATTGAAAAATTCATGTCGGTTAAGGGTCAATTCATTCGGGTTTCCTGGCAATCCGAAAAGAAACCAGCCGCAGCCCACAAAGGGGTTAAACTAGAAAAAAAATCAAGTGGCGTTTTCCGCGCTGGGATCGATTTCAGCAATCTCGGTGCCGTTATCGATGGCATACGAGACGGGGAACGGGGGGAAGTACAGCCCCTACCTTGGGGGAAGTGGAAAAAGTTTCCTTACATAATTGAACACAAGGATGCCGAATATGTTCGGTTATATCCTCCCTCTCGTACCATTACGCTTGAGGACGGAACCCCAAAGCGTGTCACTGATTGGTCGAGGGCAAATATGACCATAGAATATCTTGTCGATGGAAAACCCGTCGATAAAGAGACTTTCATGGGGTATCTTACTCCATCGGAAGCAAAAAACGACGGAGAGTTCCCCGATTGCTTCACTGTGAAGGCCGAAAATTTGATCGACCTTTGCGATAGCGAATAAAAACGATCAAATAAAAAGTTGGGGGTTGAAAAATACCCCCAACTTTATTTTTCTGTTGTTTGAACTATAGTACCAATCGCAAGACATTAAACAATAGTACCCTTTACTGTTGTCGGAGGCGGGTGCCAATGACAACTCAAAACCCTGGAAAGGTTCATCATGTTATCTTTGTTTTTGGTTCGCGGTATTTCGGGTTCTGGTAAGTCTACTCTCACCAAATCGTTGGGCTTGACACTCTGTAACGGATTCTCCGTGGCGTTGCCCACTATCGAAGCAGATCAATTTTTTATGGAAAATGGTGACTACAAATTCGATCCAAAGAAATTAGGCGAGGCACATCAATGGTGCCAGACAAAGACTCGCGAAATCCTCCAAAACGGATATAATGTTGCCGTAGCAAATACATTTACCCAACGCTGGGAGATGGAACCCTACATTCAAATGGCTCAAGTGTTAGGGGCACGACTGACGGTCGTCGATCTTTTCGACGGTGGTTGTGACGATAATACGCTCGCGGAGAGGAACGAGCATGGCGTTCCTATCGAAGCGATTGCGGCGATGCGGTCGAGGTACGAACACGATTGGAAGAACGGAAACCCCGTTCCTCCTTGGCTAAGATAAGCCTCTAAACGAAGCGATACGAGCATTGGGATTATAATTGGCTCCCAATGCTCAACATGATCTGAACTAGCGTCTAACGCGATGCTAGAGGCTTTAAACGCGATGATACTCGGAACAGAACGGAACAGAACAGAACGAAACAGAACGGAACAGAACAGAACGAAACTGATTGAACAATAGTACCCTTTTAGGGTGTCGGAGGCGAGTGCCAATGACAAACCCAAACCCTCGGAGATACTGAAATGGCTGCTCTCATCATTGTGCGTCCACAAATCGAATCAAGAACCAAGTGTTCTGTTTGTAGTGAGGTTATTCCTGCTTGCACCCCTCGCTTCCAGTTACGTGACAAGAAGGGCAAGAGTCAAGGAACATTCTGCCCTCGATGCAATCAAGCTAAGTATCCCCATCGCAACGCCGAACTCAACGGAGATGAAATCGTCTATTCGTTTGAGTCCCCAACGGAAACCGCAGAACGCAACTTCGAGCGTCAACGAGAGGACTACGCCGCATATCTAACCGCTGGGGTTTCATCTGAAACCTACTTCGATGATCGTAATGCTGGTTATTGTAACTAATAACCAGTAGCCAAACGATACACAACTAAGAGTATAACAAACTCTTAGTTGTGTTATGTTATATGATATATATAACAATAGTACCATGTATCAGACATGCGGTGGCACCAAGGGTACTATTGTTCAGTACAACAATAGTACCACTAACAAAAATTTTTACATAATTAAAAATTATGAAATTATTTTGAAAAAACTTGGGCTAATGCTAGAGTACCCCCCACCCCCCACCACTATGACTCTCCCTTCTTTTTGTTTTATTGGTTTTTGATTTTTTTTTGTAGGGGATTTGTTGCAAAGTTGGAAACTCAGTAATTCTTGAATTTTCCTGTATAGCTGGAAAAAGTCTGCAAATTGGTTTACAAAAAAATCCTGCGGGGTAAAATATGGTTCTGTGAGAGGGAAAATGCCTAAAACATGCCTATTTGTCTCTGTGGGACTAATGAGATACCAACAACTCAACACTATCAAAAACCGTATACGAAATAGTTTGTATAAGAAATCACGCGATGAAGTTGGAAACCGAATTTGTCGAGCTTTGGGGTCCTCTATGCGTTCCGAGAATATAGTC